>Ga0315282_10001349_pt1 | contig 46376 bp, 47 predicted proteins | sample YL17G07_20_MG_FD_203693 | JGI IMG/M metagenome (GOLD analysis project Ga0315282, IMG submission 203693) | Sediment microbial communities from Yellowstone Lake, YNP, Wyoming, USA - YL17G07_20 | ecosystem: Environmental > Aquatic > Freshwater > Lake > Sediment | place: USA: Wyoming | collected...
TCAACGGTTATCTTGATGATGTCCCGGTGGATAAAGTCATTACCTTTGAGACTAACTTCTATAGGTTTATGGAGGCAAATCACCCCGAGATAGGCGGGAGTATCGCTAGGGAGAAGGAGATTAGCCCTGAGGCTGAAGAGAAGTTAAAGGCAGCAATATTAGAGTTTAAGAAAGGTATTACTTTATAAGGGAGAAGTTTGAAGGGGCGAAGCCCCAAGTACATTGAAAGGGAGTTTAAGAGGGACGAAGTCCCTCTAACATAACTAATTTGCCCTCCCCATAATAAAAGACAGGAGGGAGAAAGAAAATGAAGAAATGCTATTTGGTTCTTGCCGTTCTTACAATTATGTTACTAGCTATTAGTTGTGGGCCAACTACACCCCTACCAAAAACCTTAGATTATCAAGTTCTGCGGGAGTGGGATCCGGACGGTGGTATCGGAATGGAGCTTTTGGTATCTGAAACCGCTACTAAAGAGGAAGTCTTAGTCCTTGCCAGGTATCTCAGGTCGGAACACTCAAAAGGATATCTATACATATCTATCTATGATTCAAAACAAGCGCAAGTCGACGCCCTCAAGGGTACTTTGTCAGATGAGGATTTCCATAAGCATTTCCTTGTAGACATTAAGCGAAATCCAAACACTGGTGTAGATGAAATTACATGGGTGGCAACAGAACGAGGTTACTAGACATAAAGAATCGCCCCTCTCTCCTTTTAAGGAGAGGGGTCAGGGGGTGAGGTCAATATGGAGAGAGAAGAAATTGAGGCAATGTGGGAGCGTATTAGAGCGTTAGAGAAAAACAGTCTGGAAGTAGCGAGGGAAACTGCTAATTTCGGGGTAGTATCCGCTTACAACTTGGCAGTGACAATGTTAGTGCATTTTGGCGAGCCAAAGAAGATTGTCTCCTTCACTAAGTACATGGAACCAAGATATGAGTCAGCTGAAAAGGCTGCTCTCGGTGCCCCAAGCATCCAAGAGGCATTTAGGATAGCAATCAACTTCCATAATGACTGCATGGATTATTTGAAGTCACGAATATAGAGGTAGATTGGAGGGTCGGAGCCCCAAATACATTGTAGGGAGTTTAAGAGGGACGAAGTCCCTCTTCAGAGAAAATCTTCCCCTTCCCCTTGTTAAGGGGAAGGGGATACAGAGGATGGGGTTCTAAAAATTAAGGGGGAGAGGTTAAAGATTGGCTAATATTCGCCTAATTCGTCGTAGAATACGGGGCATTCAATCTACCTCCAAGATTACCCGGGCTATGGAGATGATTGCGACCTCAAAGATGAGGCGGGCGCAGGAGCGTGGCTTGGCTGGGCGACCCTATTCTGAGAAGATTCACCAGGTGCTGGCAGACCTGGCGGCTTTACCTAGGGAGGGTGAGGCACCACATCCATTGTTGCAGCGCCGACCGGTAACCAAGATTGAAATCGTCCATATCACCCCTGACCGCGGTTTGTGTGGTGGGCTTAATACCAATGTTAACCGCAAGACAGCAAGCTTTATCCTTGAGCAGAGCATACCAGTTACCCTTATTACCCTGGGTCGTAAGGGGAGAGATTCTATGCGGCGATATGGTCGGGACATTCGTGCTGAGTTTACCGGGCTTGGCGACCGACCTAGCATGCTGGATACTTTGCCTATATCCCGTATCATTATTGATGACTATACCAATGGGATTATAGACCTGGTCTACTTGGTTTATGCCCAGTTTATTTCCACAATGGTGCAGAGACCAATTATGCAGCAGATACTTCCGGTTGAACCGGCAGCCATACCCAGGGCACAGAACGTGGACTATATATACGAACCCGGTCCGGCGGCAGTGCTGGGCGAGCTTTTGCCCCGATTTGTTGAGATGCAGGTATATCACGCTATTCTGGAATCCATTGCCAGTGAGCAGTCAGCCAGGATGGTGGCGATGCGTAATGCCACTGATAATGCTAGCGAGCTTATTGAGGAGCTGACCCTGATGTATAATAAAGCACGGCAGGAGTCAATAACTAAAGAACTCCTTGACATTACCGGTGGGGCGGCAGCTTTAGCCTAGAAAGGAGGTTTGAACCATGCCTATTAGTAGTAGTGATTTCGAGAAGAGCGACCGTGAGCCAAGTCTTTTGCTCATGGACTTCCTTCGTTCCAATCCTAGCATTGCCTATGGGTTTGATGAGCTGCTGGACATGCTAGCAGCAAAGGGCAGGAAATTGGCCAGGGAAGAGCTTGAGAGGATTCTTGTTTTATTGGAGTATGGGGAGAAGATTGAATCGAGGGTAATAGACGGGGTGCACTATTATCGGTATCGCGAATTTTCTTTCTTTAGACCCCCGACAAGACCCAGGTAGGGAGGTTATCATGGCCACAGGTAAAGTAGTTCAGGTAATAGGCACGGTGGTTGATATTGAGTTCCCCCCTGATGAACTTCCCGCCCTATTTAATGCCATAGAGATTACCACCGATGGCGGCAAGATTATGCTTGAGGCTCAGGAGCATGTAGGGAATAACTGGGTCAGGTGCCTGGCTTTATCGCCCACCGATGGGCTGGGGCGGGGGGTGGAAGCTATAGATACTGGAGCACCTCTTGCCGTGCCGGTGGGAAAAGCCACCCTGGGTCGCCTGTTCAATATTATGGGGGAGCCCTTGGATGAGCTTGGTCCGGTTGAGGCTAAGGAACGCTGGTCAGTTCATCGTCCTCCGCCTTCTTTGGAAGAGCAGAAGACAACCACCGAGATGCTGGAGACCGGTCTTAAGGTGATTGACCTGATTACCCCATTTACCAAGGGGGGCAAGGTGGGTGCCTATGGTGGTGCCGGGGTGGGCAAGACGGTTATCATTATGGAGCTCATCCGCAATATTGCCACCGAGCACGGAGGTTTTTCCGTTTTCGCCGGTATCGGCGAGAGGTCCCGCGAGGGCAATGACCTGTGGAATGAGATGAAGACTTCTGGGGTGATTAGTAAGACGGTAATGGTCTTCGGACAGATGAACGAACCCCCTGGGGTTCGCTTGCGTGTGGGACTGACGGGACTGACTATGGCGGAATACTTCCGTGATGTCGAGGGGCAGGATGTCTTGCTGTTTATTGATAATATCTATCGCTATACTCTAGCTGGTATGGAGGTATCAGCTCTGCTCGGTCGTATGCCGTCAGCCGTGGGCTATCAACCTACCCTGGCTACCGAGGTTGGTGAGCTTGAGGAGAGGATTACCTCAACCAAAAAGGGCTCAATTACCTCTTTCCAGGCTATCTATGTCCCGGCTGACGACTATACTGACCCAGGTGTAGCCACCACCTTTGGTCATCTTGATGGCGTTGTTGCTCTGGAGAGGTCCATCGCTGAGCAAGGCTTGTATCCGGCAGTTGACCCCCTGACCTCAACCTCTCGCATCCTTGACCCTAGTGTTGTTGGTGAGGAGCATTATAATGTTGCTCGTGGGGTGCAGAGGGTATTGCAGCGCTATAAAGACCTCCAGGATATAATCGCTATACTTGGCATTGAAGAGCTTAGTGAGGAGGACAAGCTTACTGTGGCCAGGGCTCGTCGGATACAGAGGTTCCTGTCTCAGCCAATGTTTGTTACCGAGGTTTTTACTGGCAGGAAGGGGAAGTATGTGCCGGTTAAGGAAACGGTGCGTGGCTTTAAGGAAATTCTGGAAGGCAAGCATGATGCCCTACCAGAGCAAGCCTTTTATATGGTAGGAACGATTGAGGAGGCGGTGGAGGCAGCGAAAAAGTTACAGGGATAGGGTTAATGGCTACAACAAGGCTTGAGATTGTTACTGCGGAGCGGGTGGTTTTCTCCGATGACGTGGATGTGGTGGTTGCTCCTGGGGTTGAGGGTCAACTGGGAATCCTGCCCCATCATGCCCCTCTGATGACCATGTTGTTGCCCGGTGAGCTGCGGGTGAAGAAGGGTGAGGAGGAGTTCTCCCTAGCCATTTCCGGGGGCTTTCTTGAGGTGCGTCCCGATAGGGTTATAGTTCTGGCTGATGCTGCGGAGAGGGTTGAGGAGATTGACGTAGCTCGAGCTGAGGCGGCAAAGCGCCGGGCCCAGGAGCTGATTAAAAGTCGTCCTTCTGAGGTGGATGCGGCTCGGGCTGAGGCAGCACTGCGCCGCTCCCTTGCCCGCCTCAAGGTGGTGGAGAGGAGGAGAAAGAAGCCCGGGGCTCCGCTTGGCTAACGGTTTAAGCTCAGTAGTCCGTTAATAGCTTCAATAGTTATACGCCTGCTATCAAGGTCAACGGACTTTACTACATTGGCAATGGCTGGAATGAGAATCTCCCCTTTAACTCCGCGGACTACATAGTTATCATTACTCTCTGCGGTTAGAATTTGGGTGATGTTTCCCAGTAGTTCCCCGTGGGTTGTCCATACCTCCAGCCCAATGAGTTGAAAGTGGTAGTATTGTCCTTCAGGAAGGGGCTGGAGTTGACTATGGTGTATTTCTATCACTTGCCCCTGGAGCTTTTCCGCTTGTTCAACGCTATCAACGGTGTCTAGCTTGATTATTGCCTTCCCCTTGTGCCACTTGGTGGCGGCAATAGTCATAGGCTGTCGGTTAATGTAAACCTGGGAGTGGGGGGCGAAGCGCTGGGGGAAATCGGTTATGACCTCTACCTTTAGTTTACCCTTAATGCCCCATGGAGCTAGGATTTTGCCGATGGTAATAAATTCTAGCCCTGGTGATTTCATTCCTGGTTATTGAGCTATCTTAGAGAATCTCGAGGTTAACTCTCGTGCCCGCTTTAGCTGCTTTCACCCTGAGCAGAGTGCGTATGGCTTGGGCGATACGACCTTGCTTGCCAATAACCCGCCCCTTATCATCATCGGCGACCTGCAACTTGAGCGTTATGCCCTGTTCGCCGGTCTCCTCGGTGACTACCACTTGATCGGGTGCATTGACGATAGCCTTGGCGATGTATTCGACTAGTTCTTTCATACCTTTTACTTCTTTCGGGCTTTCTTGTTCCTTCGGGCTTTCTTGTTCTTCCGTGTTTTCTTGTTTCTTCATGTTTGCTCCTTGGTTGTTTCGGTTTGTTCCTCGCCAGTCTTGGGCTCTTCTGCGATGCTGGCTTCAGGCTCTTCGGTGACTTTAGCCTTTGGTTCTTTGGGGGCGCTGGCTTCAGGCTCCTTCTTGCTTACTGGGGGTTTTTCGGTGGCGCCAGCCTTGGCTTTCTTCTTACTTACTTTGGGAGAGGCGGGAGCGCCGGCCTTCATTTTCTCTTTCCTTGCTTCAGACTCTTCTATAATGCCAGCTTTTGATAGCAGTTTGGCGGCAATGGTTGTTGGCTGAGCCCCTTGTTTGAGCCAGTTCCGTGCTTTTTCCCCATTGATAACTATTGTTTCTGGGTTGGTTAGGGGATTATAGTGACCGATAACATCAATAAATACCCCATCGCGGGGGGCTCGAGAATCAGCTACCACTAGTCGATAGCTTGGCTTTTTTTTGGCTCCTACGCGTCGTAGTCTAATCTTTACCAATTTTACCGCCTTCTTTATAGGCTATTATGCGCTATAATTGCGTGTCTGTCAATGGCTGGAATTATGGGATTGTTTAGTAACCTATCCCCCTGACCCCCTTCCCTTACAAAGGGAAGGGGGGAATATTTAATAAGAGGGGCTTGTTACCCACATTTGCGCCTCTCTAAAATCCCCTTCCTCCTTTGAAGGAGACTAACTTAACGGGGCGTCTAAGAGGGGTGTCAACCCCTCTTTCTTCTCTTCCCCCTCTCCTTCAGAAGGAGAGGGGGATAAAGGGGTCCCCACGAAATCTTGATTTCGTGGGGTAAGATTAAGGGGGTGAGATTAATAAACAATCTAGTTGGAATATAGTTGTCACAAGGTTATCCAGTCGCTATAATCGGGTTATGAGGGTAAAGAGCTTACACAGTTGGCAGGTTAGCCCGGCTGGAGCCCTAGACATACAGCTTAGGCTGGCATCGCAGGTTTCCCGAAGTAATGAGGTAGCTAATCCCCGTTTTATTGCTGGTGTGGATATATCAGTTGACAGAGCAAGGGGGGTGGCTACTGGGGCAATGGTGGTCTTAACCTATCCCGAGCTTAGATTAGCGGAGGCGAAGGTAGTAACGGGCAAGGTCAATTTTCCTTATGTTCCTGGTCTTTTATCCTTTAGAGAGGCGCCGCTAACCTTGGCTGCTTGTGAGAGAGTTAGTGTTACCCCTGACCTTATCATGGTTGATGGGCAGGGGATTGCTCACCCCCGCCGCATGGGGCTTGCCTCTCACTTAGGGCTGTTTCTGGATACGCCGACGATTGGTTGTGCTAAATCCCGGCTCTGTGGCAGTCATAAAGAGCTGAGTGACAAAGTGGGTAGCTATGCTGAGGTGGTGGATAGGGGTGAGACTATAGGTGTCGCCCTGCGAACCAAGCCGGGGGTAAAGCCTATATATGTTTCCATTGGTCATAAGGTTGACCTTCAGGCTGCTATTTACTGGGTGCTGGAGTGCTGCCGTGGTTATCGCTTACCCGAGCCTTGTCGGCTGGCTCATTTGGCAGCCATTGGTGAGCCTCTGACCCCAGAGGTAGATTATCAAGGGAGGTTTTTTGACTAGATGCAGGAGTTAAGGGATAAATTAAAGGATTTGCAGGCTAGAATCTCTATGGCAATGGTGCATCTTTGACATTGCCGCTAGGGAAGGGGAGATTACTAGTTTAGAGAAGCAGTCAGCCCAGCCTGACTTTTGGTTGGAGCAAAGAAAGGCACAAGATATTATGCGCCAGTTGGCTGAGCAGAGGAAGGTGGTGTCAAGGTGGCGGGAGCTGGAGAAAAGGGCATCTGATATTGCCGAGTTAATCTCCTTGGAGGATAGCTCGCTGGAGGCAGAGATTCGTTCCGAGGTGGAGAAGTTAGCCTCTCGCCTTGATGAGCTGGAGCTGGAGGCGGCTTTTAGGGGTGAGTACGATGCCAGAAATGCTATTCTGTCTATCCATGCTGGGGCTGGCGGCACAGAATCCCAGGATTGGGCGCAGATACTAATGAGAATGTACTTGCGCTGGGCGGAGCGTCGTGGTTATAAGGCTGAGATACTGGATATTTCCCCGGGGGAGGAGGCGGGGGTAAAGAGCGTGGTCATCGGGGTTAACGGTGATTATGCCTGTGGCTACCTGAAGTCAGAGCACGGTGTCCATCGGCTGGTTCGCCTTTCCCCCTTTGATGCTGACCATGCTCGGCATACCTCCTTCGCCTTGGTTGAGGTTTTGCCTGAAGCCGAAGCCGATGTTGATGTGAAGATAGCCCCTGACGATTTGAGGGTTGATGTGTTTCGGTCGAGCGGACCAGGAGGGCAGCATATGCAGAAGACAAGCACTGCTGTCAGGTTGACCCATCTATCTACCGGGCTGGTAGTTACTTGCCAGAGTGAGCGCTCTCAGCATCAGAATAAAGAAATCGCCTTAAAGATACTTCGCTCCCGCCTTTTGGAGTTGGAGCTAGCCAAGAGGGCTGAAGAGAGAGCCAGGCTTAAGGGGAAGCGCATTTCTGCTGGCTGGGGTAACCAGATTAGAAGTTACGTCCTTCATCCCTATAAGATGGTAAAAGACCACAGGACTGATTACCAAACCAGCGATACTGATGCTATATTGGATGGGGAACTGGATAGTCTGATAAAAGCCTACCTCAGGTCTAAGTTAGGTGAAGAGGGATGAACGTGAAAGCCAGACTGCTTGCTTTAGTTTTTTGCTTATTCTTGGTTATATTAATTCCTGGTCTGGTTCAAGCCCAGGGCGGGTTAGCCATACTGGGTAGCTCGGCTGAGGCGGATTTTCCTTCCAAGCTCAACTTTAGTCTATCAGCCCAGAGCAACGTCAATATCACTGATATTCGCCTGTGCTATACTGTTGACCGAATGAGCTTTGCCCAGGTAACCAGCGAGGTCTATATTGAATTTACACCCAGCACCACTGTTGATGTTAGCTGGTCTTTGGAAATGGTGAAAATTGGCGGGTTACCACCAGGCTCCAGCGTGGAATACTGGTGGCGGGTGGAGGACGCCGGTGGCAACAAAGTGGAAACTGCTCCAGTTCAAGTCCGGTTTGATGACACTCGCTATTCATGGCGTTCTTTAACCGAGGAGAAGGTAACTATTTATTGGTATAAAGGGGATGATTCCTTTGCCCGGGAGATAATGTCAGCGGCTCAGCAAGCACTGGGGAGGCTGGCTGAGGATAGCGGCGCCTCTCTGGAAAAACCAGTCAAGCTCTATATCTACGCTGACGCCAACGATTTAAGAGGGGCTATGGTTTACCCTCAGGAGTGGACTGGTGGGGTAGCCTTTACCAGATATGGCATTATGGCTATAGGCATAGCTCCTGGTGATATTGAGTGGGGCAAGGGGGCAATTGCCCATGAGCTGACACACCTAGTTATCCATCAGATGACCCTTAACCCCTATAATAGCCCGCCTATCTGGCTTGATGAAGGTTTGGCTACATATGAGGAAGGACTGCTCGACCCAGGGTTAGCCAGCTATCTGTCTAAGGCAATAAATGAGGATAAACTAATCTCAGTACGTAGTCTTTCCAGCGAATTTTCGGCCATTCCGGAGCAGGCCTATCTCTCCTATGCTGAAAGCTATAGCCTGGTTGAATTCCTTATTTCCAGTTATGGTCGGAGTAAGATGCTTGAGCTACTGAATGCTTTTAGGCAGGGCAGTGGCTACGATGATGCCCTGGAAAGGGTTTATGGCTTTGATATGGGTGGTCTGGATAGTTTATGGCGGGGCTATGTTACCAAGCAATACCGATCGGCTGCAGCGGAGTGGATGCACCCGGCACTAGTCGCTGCTGGCTATTGAAAGTGAGGGATGGTGAAGAAATCATTCACAATTCGTGATTTGCCTCTTTCTGAGCGCCCTAGAGAAAGGCTGCAAAAATTGGGGGTGGAAGCACTATCGGCTCAGGAGATTTTGGCGGTGATTCTGGGTCGTGGCGTTGCCGGTGAATCAGTGATGGTGACTGCCCAGAGGCTACTATCCCGGTTTGGCAATCTTAAAGGGCTTGCCAGCGCCTCAGTAGAGGAGCTATCTCAGATAAAAGGGATTGGTCTAGCCAAGGCGGCTCAGATTAAGGCTGCTTTTGAGCTGGCTAGCCGGGTGGAGGGTTATCAAGAGGCTGGAGATAAGCCGATAGTCAAGACCCCTGAGGATGTAGCCAGCTTGATTAGAAGCCGGCTAAAGGGGAAGAAGAAGGAATATTTTCTGGCCCTCTTGCTCGACACGAGAAACCAGCTAATAAAGGTCTCAGAAATTTCAATTGGCAGCCTGGATGCCAGCATTGTCCACCCCAGGGAGGTATTCAAGGAGGCAATATCAGCCAGCGCTGCCTCGGTTATTTTTGCTCATAACCACCCCTCCGGCGACGCTACGGCTTCAGAAGATGACATAAATTTAACCAAAAGGTTAGCCGGGGCTGGGGAGATTGTGGGCATAGATGTTCTAGACCATATCGTTATTGGCGATAAGAAATACCTGAGCCTGAAGCGGGAGGGTTTATTTTAATGTGGTTTATCTACCCTATCCCCTGTATCCCCTTCCCCTTCAAAGGGGAAGGGGAAGATAAATAAAGAGGGGCTAGCGCCCCTCTTAGACACCCAGAGTAAGGAGAGGGAAATTCACTGTGTTAGAGCCACAATTTTGGGAAGCATTCTGGCCTAGTTTTTGGGCTACTGTTTTTGGAGTTCTCCTGTCCATTGTTCTATCAGTTTTGGTCTGGTATTTGCGACGGAATTATGAAGACAAGAACAATCGGAGGTGGGTCAAGAACAATCTTCGGGACGAACTTATCAATAATCTGAAAAATCTAAGGAATATTCAGAATATCGTTGCTGAGGCAGCCACCAGGGGTGTCTCTTTAGGGCAATTTTTCCCCTTCTATATGATCTTGAACGTGTACAATACTTCGTTATCAACGGGTTACATTAGGTTGCTGACCCCGTTAGAGCAAAGCAAAGTTCATGGCGTAGCTTCATATATGCAGATGTTTAACACTCTTCTAGCAAATGTAGAAGCTTTTGCCGTTCATAATCTGTCATCTCCAAGTTTTAGGCAGGAACTTAAGCTCAGGTGTGATGCTTTGGCTAAACAAGCTGAAGTGTTTGCCAAAGAGATTGAGGAAACTTTGTCAACGTTAGGAATTAGGTTTGTAGATAAAGGGAATAGTCGCCCAGAACTTCAAATTGTTGATAGCGTGGTTAACGTAGACATGAGGAGTGCACACTCTGCTGTCTTGGAGCTAGTTAATGAGGGAGCTACTCCCGGAGAAATTGGGCTCAGAGCTAAGGGTGAGAAAACCGAGCAGACCTATCACCTGGAACCTGGTGGGCGAGCATGGGCAGTTATCCCCTTGGTTGAGGGTAAGTTTCAAGCAAATGTCAGCAATGTCGGTTGTAAAATATACTTGAGGGGATATATGAGGGCGTGAGTAAGGCAGGTCATGATTTTTTCACAGCACGTATTATGGAGGCAACCCTCCAAAAACATTATAGGGAGTTTAAGAGGGACGAAGTCCCTCTTCAGAAAAAATCTTCCCCCTCTCCTTGTTAAGGAGAGGGGGAACAAGGGGGTGAGGTTAATAAATAAGTTTGATAGAAGAGCAGAATGATGAAAAGAATCTTATATATACTTCTTTCAGCAGTATTGTTATGCAGCTTGCTGGTTGTTGGCTGCCAGCCTAAGCAGGAAGCAGTCCTTAATCTCTATGGCATTGACCCGTGGACCCTTGACCCGGCAGTCTCCAGTGATATGACCTCCCACGAGTATATTATGCAGCTATTCGGTGGTCTGGTTTGCCTTGATGATAACCTGGAGCCGGCGCCAGATATCGCCCAGTCGTGGCAGCCCAGCAACGACGGCCGGACATATACCTTTAACCTTCGGCAGGATGTTAAATTTCAAGATGGCAGGCAGGTCAAGGCTGCTGATTTTAAATATTCCTGGGAGCATGCCTGTGACCCTAAGACTAGGTCTCAGACGGCAGCTACCTATCTCGGCGATATTGTTGGGGTGAGGGAGGTATTATCGGGTAAGAGTAAGGAGATTAGCGGCGTCAAGGTTATTGATGACTACACCCTTGAGGTAACTATAGATGCGCCAAAGTCCTATTTCTTGTCCAAGCTGACCTATCCCACCGCCTTTGTCGTGGATAGGGCTAATGTAGAGCAAGGTGGGGAGTGGTGGCGCCATCCCAATGGCACCGGTCCGTTTAAGCTTAAACAGTGGGACGAGGGCAACCTACTTGTCTTGGAGAGGAACGAGCTTTATTACGGAGAGCTAGCCAAGGTCAATCTTGTTACTTTTCATTTGTGGGGTGGCATACCCATGGATATGTATGAGACTGGTAAGATAGATGTTACCGGGGTTGGCATTGACTATATTGAGAAGGTTACCGATGAAGCTGGTCCTTTTTACCGGGATTTAAATGTAACGCCTGAGCTGAGCTTTTCCTATATCGGCTTTGATACTACCAAGCCCCCATTTGATGACGTCAATATCCGCCTTGCCTTCTCTTTAGCGATTGATAAGGATAAGTTGGTTTCTTTGGTATTTAAGGGCATGATGCAGCGGGCAGATGGCATCCTGCCACCGGGCATGCCTGGCTATAATGAGGGACTCCGCGGGTTAGACTATGATATAGGTAGGGCAAAGGAGTTAATCGCCAGTTCCAGATATGGCGACGTATCCCGATTGCCGCCTATCACCATCACCACGGCGGGCTGGGGAGGATTAATCCCGCCGGAGCTGGAAGCTATTGTTTATCAGTGGCGAGAAAACCTTGGGGTGGAGGTAAAGGTAAGGCAGTTGGAACCGGAGAGATTCCTTTATCACCTCAGCGAGGAGAAGGACGAGATGTTCTATATTAGCTGGGTGGCTGACTACCCCCACCCGCAGGATTTTCTCGACGTTTTGTTTTATACCGGTGCTGATTATAACTATGGCGAGTATAGTAATCCTGAGGTAGATGCCCTGCTGGAGAGGGCAGGAGTAGAGCAAGATAGCAAGTTAAGCCTGGCACTATACCAACAAGTTGAGCAAAAACTGGTTGATGATGCCGCCTGTCTGCCGTTATGTTTTGGGCAAAATTATATTCTGGTTAAGCCCTACATTGTGGGATATAACCTAAATCCTTTAGGTTTTGCTATGCTAAATGGAGTCTCGGTTAAGCCTCACTAGCCGGGGGTTAATTAGTTATGGATTTGGTGGAGCAGTTAGACCATATTTTCTTTCCCCGAAGCGTTGCTGTAGTCGGTGCCTCAGCCAGTCCAGAGAAGGTTGGCTTTATGTGCGTCGGCAACTTGCTTGAAGCTGGGTTTGGGGGGAGGGTTTATCCGGTTAACCCCGGTCTGTCGCAGCTTTTTGGGTTAAGGGCATACCCCTCAGTTATGGCTATTCCAGGTGAGGTTGATTTAGCTATGGTTGTTATCCCCGCCGAGCGCACTTTATCTACCATAGAGGGGTGTGTTACCAAGGGAGTAAAGGGGGTAATTCTGGTTAGTGGTGGTTTCAGGGAGGTAGGCACGGAGATTGGCTCAGATTTGCAGGCTCAGCTTAGGGATATAGCCAATAGGGGCGGGATGAAGATTATAGGACCGAATACCCTGGGGTTAGTTAATCCTAGGGCGAGGCTTAACGCCTCGTTCCAACACACGCTTTGTCTGAGCCAGGCAGGTAATGTGGCAGTGGCAGCTCAAAGTGGCGGAGCCACTATTTATATTGTGCATGCCTTGACCAATCATAATGTGGGCATCAGTAAAGCTATCGGGCTGGGCAATAGATGCAATCTTGATTTTGACGAGCTGGTGACCTATTTTGGTCAGGACAAAGATACCGAGGTAATAGTTTTATATGTGGAAGGTTTGGAACAACCCCAGCGGCTTATCAATGCTGCCAGGCAGGTGACAAAGCGGAAGCCAATCGTGGTGTATAAGGTGGGTAGGGGGGAGGAGGTGAACCGGGCGACCTTATCCCACACCGGTGCCTTGGCTGGCAAATACGAGTTTTATAAGGCTGCATTCAACCAGGCTGGTATGATTGTGGTTGATAGTCTCATGGAATTGGTTGACGTAGCTAAGGCACTCGCTTTTCAGCCGGCGGCAGGGGGTAACAGGGTAGCTGTTCTCTCGGTTCAGGCTGGTCCGGGGATAATTATGGCTGACAAATGTCGGCAGCTGGGGATGATGCTGGCTCAATTTTCGCCAGCGACAAAGCACAGGCTCAGGCAACTGGCATCACCACTTAATCCGGTGGATAACCCGGTTGATATTGCCTGGAGGTCAGACGAATTTGATGCCTGTCGGCAAATGCTGAAGGTTGTCTTAGACGATGACGGTGTTGATGCGGTAACGGTGGCTGCTGTCTTCTATGGCTCAAACATGGAGTTGATGAGGGCGGTGGTTGACATCGCCGGATACAATAAAAAGCCGATAATGGTCTGTCTTGATTCCCCCCGCGGGGTAGCCTATGCTGAGATAAATGCCCTTGAGGCGAGCGGTATCCCCACCTATCCCCTTCCTGAGAGGGCGATTACCGGTCTGGCCGGTCTGGTTAGATATGGGGAAATCGTCAAAGCTGTTGGTGGCGGAGGGGGTGGGATTCGAACCCACGGCTCCGATATTTCGGAGCAACGGTTTTCAGGACCGTCACCATAAACCACTCGGACACCCCTCCCGGCTAGTCTAGTATAAAGATTTAGGTTTAAGGCGTCAAACCTTTTTGGCAGTCCAGAGCTTCCCTTTTACTTGAGGCTGGGATATAATTCCACTGAGTAATTTCACGCTAAGGAGGCTGAGATGCTGCTTGGGGATATTGTGAGACTGAATGCGATGAAGTTTCCTAACAAGACGGCTCTGGTCTTTAAGGATACTAGGCTCAGCTACCGGGAGCTTAGTCGCCGGGTGAACCGTCTGGCGAATGCCCTGGCGGGAACTGGTGTTAAACAGGGGGATAGGGTAGCTGTCCTGGCTGATAGCTGCTCCCAGTATATAGAGGTTTATTTTGCTACGGCTAAGGGCGGTATGCTCATCGTGCCAATTAACAATTCCCTTGATGCTGAGGGGATGACCTATATTTTAACTGACTCCGGGGCAAATACCCTCATCTTTGGCGATAACTATCTGAATACCATCAATTCTCTGCGCCCTGGGTTGAAATCGGTTAAGAATTACATTGTTATTGGTGAGGCACCGGGGGCGGAGAGCTATGAGAGGCTGGTCTTGAGCTACCCTGACGACGAGCCTGCGGTAGCCATTGATGAGGATGAGACTTGCTGGCTGTTATATACCAGCGGCACCACCGGTCCGCCCAAAGGGGTGATGCTAAACCATAAGAGTCAGATTGTGGACTCAGCCAATACACTACTGACCTGTTTCCCCATAACCCGCAACGATATCCACCTTGTTATTCTGCCCCTTTTTCATATCGGTGCTCTGTGGCATATGAGGTGCCATTTCTATATGGGTAATACCACCGTGTTGATGGATGCCCGTGACCCTAAGGCGGTTCTTGAGACCATTGAGCGGGAGAAGGTGACCACTATGTGTTTTGTCCCGCCGATGATAGTGCCGATAGTTGATTGCCCCGACATTGATAAGTATGATGTTAGCAGCATGCGGATAATGATATATTCCGGCGCACCGTTGCCTGAGGGATTAGAGCGGCGGCTGAAGCAGATTTTTGGCGATATAATCATTCAGGTTTATGCTCTGACTGAGGGTGGACCAGCTATCATAATGCCGCCGTTGATGGAAGGACCGTGGGAGAAGGTGAAGAGGTCGGGCTCTTGTGGCAAAGATGTGCTCAATGTTGAGGTAAGGCTGGTTAATGAAGAGGGCAGGGACTGTGCCCCGGGGGAGGTGGGGGAGATATTAGCCCGGGGCGATAACATAATGAAGGGCTACTGGAATATGCCTGAAGCCACTGCCAGGGCGCTGGAGGGTGGCTATTTGCATACTGGTGACCTGGCGACAAGGGATGAGGAAGGCTACTATTATATCACAGGGAGGAAGAAGGACGTTATCACCAGCAGTGGCAAGCCAGTATACTCACCAGAGATAGAGAATGTAATATCTTTGCACCCATCTATCTCTGAGGTGGCGGTGATAGGAGTTCCTGATAAAGAAGTGGGTGAGGCAGTGAAGGCGGTTGTAGTGTTGAGGGCAGGGGAAAAGGCAACCGAAGACGAGATAATTGGCTGGTGTCAGGGCAAGCTTGACGATTATAAGGTGCCGAGGTCGGTACATATCGTTGATAGCTTGCCTAAGACCCCCAGCGGCAAGGTATTAAAACACGTATTGCGGCAAAGATATAGCCGGAGTTAGGTTTCTATCTGATTACTTTTTGCCCGACATAGGGCTGGAGGACTTCAGGGATTAAGATGCTGCCATCAGCCTGCTGGTAGTTCTCCATGATAGCGATTAGGACTCTAGGTAAGGCTAACCCTGAGCCGTTTAAGGTGTGAACGAACTGAGGTTTAGCCTCAGGTGATGGACGATAGCGGATGTTAGCTCTTCTGGCTTGAAAATCACCGCAGTTGGAGCAGGAGCTTACTTCTAGCCACTCACCACAGCCGGGAGCCCACATTTCAATATCATAGGCTTTTTGGGCAGCAAAGCCTATATCGGCGGTGCAAAGCTGCTTTACCCGGTAGGGAAGCTCCAGCTTCTGGCAGACCTGCTCGGCATCATTCACCAGCTTCTCTAGCTCCTGGTCTGAGGTAGATGGCTCGGTGAATTTATAAAGCTCCACCTTATCAAACTGGTGCCCCCGTTTTATTCCTCGGGTGTCCTTCCCCGCTGACATTTTCTCCCGGCGAAAGCAGGCGGTGTAGGCAACATAGTAAATAGGCAAGACTCCCGGCGGTATAATTTCATCGCGATGGAGGTTAGTCAGCGGCACCTCAGCCGTAGGCACGAACCAGAAGTCGTCCTCTTCATCATGGTATAGGTTATCGGCAAATTTAGGCAGGTTGCCTGAGCCGACCATGCATTCCCTCTTGACCATAAACGGGGGATATACCTCCTGGTAGCCGTGCTCGGTGGTATGGAGGTCGAGCATGAAGGCGATGATGGCTCGCTGCAATCGGGCGCCTAGCCCCTTGAGCACATAGAAGCGGGTGCCTGAAAGCTTTACTCCCCGTTCAAAGTCGATAATGTCCAGAGATTCCCCCAGTTTCCAGTGAGGGGCTGGCTCAAAAGCAAACTTTCTCGGCTCCCCCCAGGAACGCACCACAATATTACCACTTTCATCCTTCCCTACAGGGACGGTGGGGTGGGGGATATTAGGCACCTGTAGTAGGTGTTCCTCAATTTGATTATCCAGGCTTCTTACTTCTTCTTCCAGTCCTTTAATCATGGCACGCAGGTCGCGCCCTTCCTCAATGGCTTCTTCGTCTACCTTCCTTTTCTGGGCAGCCTGTTTTCTTTCGTGTCTCAGGCTCTCCAGTTCAAGTAGCTTCCGGCGACGTTCTTGGTCAAGCTCTAGAATTTCATCCAGTGGTGCCGTTGTCTGGCGGCTAGCCACCGCCTGCCGCACCAGGTCTGGGTTTTCCCGTATAAACTTAAGGTCAAGCATAGTTATTTATCTACCTCTCCCCCTAAAACTCCCTGCAAGTGTATTTAAGGCTTCGCCTCTCTTTAACTCTCTTTTCAGTATTAAAGCTACCATCCTCTTGGAAAGAGGAAATAGCACTTCATCGGAGTATGTTACAAGTTTTTTCGACCTGTTCCTTCAATCTTGATTTGGACAAAGATTCCACCGCGGTTGCCCAAATGAGAAGTCTCAATTGAATATTATATCCTTGCCCAACTAAATGGTTTATTCTCGCAGCTAACTTACCTAGAATAGTCCCTTCACGAGCAAAGTCTCCTTTTCCTTCCACTCCCAATGTTTTGCACGAGCTATAGTCTAACCCAGCCTCATTGAATTCTTCAAGCGCACTAGTGGCCATGCGACTCAGCCATTCCTTGGTATCAAATCCTTTCTTAGCATGAGAAGTATCAAACGAGGCAATGAGCACGTCTTGGATTGCGTTCTCCACGATGGCGTCTTGAAGAGTAGCTCTCACCTCTGGGCCACCTATACTGAACGCATACCTATCCATCATGTGAAGAAAGAACCATAACACCTCTGAGCGAACAATCGAGTTCGACTTAACAGACATCGGGTCTTCACCGGTAAGACTAGCCCATGCATCATTGATGGGTTGGGCAGCTAGCAGCGACCAAGTAATAATTGTAAACTTTAGAGCCTCAATGTCCCCCGCTTCACTCGCTAGAGCCTTTTGAAGCGCTTTCCAAGCTTGGTCTATAGCGTTAGTGTCCCTATTCGCTAGAGCCTTTTTAAAGGCTTCCCAAGGTTTGCGTAGAGCTTTTTGAAAGTCGGCTAGAGCCTTTTCATAGGCTTCCTCGAATCCTTTAATCTGCTCGTTCATTTTTTCTCTTTAACCCGATTTCACTAATATTGATGTCTTTGTCTCGCCCCTCATTTCACCCAAATAACCTTCCTAAGGCTTCTCCTTGAGCTGGGGGAACAGGATTACCTCCCTTATTGACTGCTGACCGGTGAGCAACATTACCAGGCGGTCAATGCCAACCCCAAGCCCGCCGGTAGGAGGCATGCCATACTCCAGCGCCAGCAGGAAATCTTCATCAATGGTCTCCTCTATCTCAGCCTCTGGCTTGCGCTCCTTTTGCTGCCGCAAAAAGCGCTCCCTCTGCTCTATGGGGTCGTTAAGTTCTGTGAAGGCGTTGGCAATCTCCATGCCCCCGGCAAAGGCTTCAAAACGCTCCACCAGGCGGTTGTTATCGGGCTTGGTCTTAGCCAGCGGTGACATTTCCACCGGGTAGTCTAAGAGGAAGGTTGGTTGTATCATATTTGGCTCAACAAAGGTTGAGATAAGCTCGTCTATAAGTCTGCCCCTGTCTTTTTGCGGGTCAACCTCCATTTTTAGCCTTAACATCGCCGCCCGAAGCGAATCAGCGTCAGGGTACTGCTCAAAATCAATGCCACAGTATTTGATAATTGCCTGGCGCAATTCCAGGCGCTGCCATGGTGGTTTAAGGTTAATAGTTTCGTCGCCGAACTCAACCTTCTCAGTGCCCAGAACCCGGTGACAAACTTCAGACACCATCTCTTCTACCATTCTCATGATATCATTATAGTCGGCATAGGCTTCATAGCTTTCCAGCATGGTGAACTCGGGGTTGTGCTTGGTAGAGATGCCTTCGTTGCGGAAGATGCGCCCAACCTCGTATACCTTGTCAAAACCACCGATAATCAGTCGCTTGAGATGAAGCTCAAGGGCAATCCTGAGGTAGAAGTCCTGGTCAAGGGCATGGTGGTGAGTGGTAAAGGGGCGGGCTAAGGCACCCCCAGCTGAGGGCTGAAGCACCGGCGTTTCTACTTCCAGGAATCCTCGCCGGTTGAGGAAATCGCGGATGGCATTAATAACCTGGCTACGCACTCGGAAAATTTCTCTGGCTTCAGCGTTGGCAATGAGGTCGAGGTAGCGTTGGCGGTATCGCCTCTCCACATCAATAAGTCCGTGCCACTTTTCTGGTAGTGGTTGGAGCGACTTAGCCAGCAGGGTAAAATTTTCTACCTCAATGGTTGGCTCCCCACTCTTGGTTCGGAAGAGCTTGCCGCTAACCCCGATAATATCGCCGATGTCTATATCCTTAAACAGTTCCAGTCTCTCTTCACTGAGACGGTCTTTATAGAAACATAGTTGAATCTTCCCCGAGCCGTCACGGAGGTCAAGAAACGAGATTTTACCCATCGGGCGGTTAGCCGTAATACGTCCGGCAATACTAACCACCGGTGCCTCGGCTTGACTTGTTTCCTGCTGCTTGAGCAGGTCTAAGGCTTGCTGCGTGGTGTGGCTGCGGTGATAGCCATAGGGGTAGGGATTAATGCCACGACCACGAATTCGGTCAAGCTTTTGCCGGCGCTGTTGAGCTATACGGTCTAATCTGGACGTCATCAGTTTGTTTCCTTAAGGTATCAAGCCAGACGGCTGATTTTATCTCCCTTTCCAGTAGGTATCTGAGGTAATTCCTCATCACCATCTCTAGCTGACGGGCTAGCCCTGGGTCTATTTTTAGCCCGCTGGCAATATTATACTCGCTATCCTGTAATAATCGTAGCACTTTTTGGGCATTTATTGAAAGGGGATAGTTTAGTGGCTGGTCTTGGTGGCAACTGGGGCAGAGCATGCCACCGGCGCTGGGGCAGAATGAATTGGTGGTGGACTTTAATATAGCGTGGCAGGAGACACACTGCTGGAGCTGGGGACGGTAGCCGACCTCGTTTAGGAGGTGGAGTTCAAAGTAGCGCAAGACGAGTTCATTATCGCCACCCTGGCATAAGTGGTGCATGGCCTCAAGCAGCAGCTTAAACAGGGGGTAGTTTTCAATACTCTCAGCGGTAAACTGGTTAACTAACTCGGTGGCATAGAGGGCGTAGGAGGTAAGCTTAAGGTCGCTCTTGAGGGGCAAAAAGCTATTGATAGTTTGAGTCCCGGTTATGGTATCAATATTTCGCCCCCTAGCCAGCGATACCAGGCTGTGGGTGAGGAGCTCAAGGTGCCCCGACATCTTACTTCGGGGGCGCCTGACCCCTTTAGCTACCGCCTGAATCTTGCCCAGGTGGGGGGTGTAGAGGGTAAGGATTCTACCCGCCTCCCCCAGCTTAACCTTCTTAATAATGATGGCTTCAGTCTGATAATTTCGTGGCTTGGGCATTTTAACTACTGTTCTGGAACAAATTTTAAGTCATCTGGTTTTCTAAATCTTCTTTTTATCAAAATATCCCTTTCTTTTAAGAGGCAAGCTCTGTTATGTGCTATTGCAGCAGAAAAATCTCCTTTGAGCCATGCTGTCATACACCGATATCCATTATCATCAAATGGGTCGTTATAATTAGGGATACCTAGATAATTACGGACATTCGCCTTAGATTCATGGCCTTCTTGGAGTTCTCCATCAAAATCAATTTGCATGCCGAGCTCATAGAACAAAACGCTTCTTTCAAACTCACTGTTGAATGCGTAAAAAGGCCTCTCTAAGCTATTTAAAATATTTTTTGTTGTTTCTCTTAGCTCAGTAATTGCCTCTATCCCTTTCGCACAGGATATGTGAAGGCCGCGTCTATTGATAAATCCAAAAATGACTAGCCGGATATCCTTATATCGCCTTGAATCGTGGTATTGATTGAGGAATTCCCCGATAGTCTCGATATCAATAATTGTCCCTTCAAAATTTGAGCTTATATCTTCTTTATGCTCTATTATCACGATTGGCTTCCTCTTATTTGACTTGAACCTCACCCCCTGTGTCCCCCTCTCCTTAGAAAGGAGAGGGGGATGAATAGGTTTTGAAGGGGCGGTAGCCCCTTCAATCTACCCCTTGGGAAGTAACCTTTTTAATAATCGCTTCAGTCTGATAATTTCTTGGTCTAGTCATTTTGATTAGTTTTGCCTATCGTCTAAGGCTTGGAGGCGCTGTTACCTCATCTCTTGAAAATCATGTATAGAGCTGTTAAAAGTAGCGCCACCCCGAACACCTTTTGCAGTATCCCAGTTGACAATACAGTAGCTAACTTGGCACCAAAAAAACCACCAATAAAGAACCCTAAACAGACAAAAGCGGCTATCTTTAAATCTACATAACCGTGCTTGTAGTATATCCAGGCGGCAAGTAAACCAATCGGAGGGACCATTAAAGCCAGTGTTGTTCCTTGGGCTTGCTGCTGGGTCAGACCGAACAAAAAAATCAAGGCTGGTATAATAATTACTCCTCCTCCAATACCAAGTAAGCCACCGAGAACTCCTGCTACTAAGCCGAGCGATATATAGAGAACGATGTTAATCATATTTCGTCTCTCCTTGGTCATAGATTGAGCCTCGCCCCCTCTATTTTTAAGGGAGAGATTTTAGGGAGGGGGCTTCGCCACCCTCTCTTACTTTCACTCCCCCTTCCCTTTATTATTCTTAAGGGAAGGGGGTCAGGGGGATAGGTTTCTACATAATTCTAAAACTCCTGCCTTCCCTCAATGGCTCTGGTCAGGGTAACATCGTCGGCATATTCAAGCTCGGTGCCGAAGGGTAGCCCCTGGGCAAGGCGGGTAACCCTGATGCCTAGCGGGGAAATCAGCTTACTTAGATACATAGCCGTGGTCTCCCCTTCAAGGGTGGGGTTGGTAGCTAGGATAACCTCATCTATTGAGCCACCCTTTAGCCGATTCATAAGCTCTTTGATTCTTATATCTTCAGTCCCCACGCCCTCAGTGGGAGATATAGCCCCGTGGAGCACATGATAGAGCCCGTTATAAATCTTGGTATGCTCCAGAGCCAGAATATCCTGAGGCTGTTCCACGACGCAAATCTTATTTTGGTCTCGCTGGTCGTTGCGGCATATAAGGCAGGGGTCGGAGTCGGTAATATTAAAACAAAAGGAGCAGAGCTTGGTCTTTTGTTTTACTGATAGTATGGCGTCAGCCAAAAGCCTGGCTTGCTCTTCTGGGGCTCGGAGCAGGTAGTAAGCAAGTCGCTGGGCACTCTTTGGTCCGATGCCGGGCAGTTTGTTTAGCTCTTGGATGAGCTTATATACTGCTTCAGCGGTAGGTATAAGACCCTGATTCAATATTTGCTCTCCTTATCAGGTTAGCCCTGGGATTTTAAGACCCCCGGTCAATTTACCAAGATGCTTGGCGGCAAGCTCCTGGGATTTGGCAATGGCTTCATTTACCGCAGTTAATACCAAATCCTCTAGCATTTCCACGTCATCAGGGTTTATCGCCTCAGGCGATATTTTTATCGACTGTATTTTCTGTTGACCATTAATGGTAACCTTAACTGCGCCGCCTCCTGAGGAAGCTTCAACAGTAATGTTAGCCAACTCTTGCTGAGCCTTGGCCAGCTTTGCCTGAAGCTCTTGGGCTTGGCGCATCATAAACTTGTTCACTTCTCCTCCACGCTGGTAACCTGGGCACCCATCTTTAGTGCTGCCTTCAGCAAGTGGTTATCTTCTGGCTCATAGATGCAGCGCACATGGCAGGGATGACCCAGGAAGTTGCTTATGATTTTCTCGGCGACCTGCTGATTTTCTGTTGTCTCCATCTTCTCCTTGTGAATGGGGTATCTAAAGGCTAAGACCACGGTATCGCCTTCAATTGCCACCGGTTTAACCCCAGCGCTTCTAAGAATAGCAATAGCCGGGGTTCTTTTGGCATCCTCCGGTGCTTGCTCAATAACCTGCCTCCAGTTTTGTCTCAATCGCTCAATTTCATTACGGAGTCCTGGTGGGGTGGTGGGAATAGCTTCCGCCTTTGGTGGTGCCTTGGGCTCACTAGCTGGCACAGGTTTTACCAATTTGGGTTTGGGTGGGGGGACTGCTTTTATTGCTTGGGGAGGTTCGGGTTGAATAGTGGGGCTTTCTCTTTCCTCAGCCGGTGGTTGAGCACAGTCAACCAAGGCTAGCTCTAAGGGTAAGGTAGAGTAGTTATCAAAACCAAACTCAAGCTGATTGAAGAGCCTTATTGCTTTTGATATCTGGGCTAGGGAAGTCCGAGCTGCAAGTTCCTTCAGTTCAGCGATATCTTCAGTAGTGAGGTCAGTAGCTTCCTCGGAGCCGGTCTTTATCAGCAGTAACTGTCTGAGGTATTCAACCACCTCCCGATTAAATTGGCGCAAATCCAAGCCATCATTATTGACGCTGTTTATCGTTGATACTCCGGCAGAGATATCATTATTTACAATGTGCCTAACCAGCTCCTTAGCTCTCTTATCTCCGGTGATACCAAGGATTGCCTGAATCTGGCGGAGCCCAATTTCAGTGCCATAATAGGTGGTTAATTGTTGCAGCAGGTTTTCGGCATCTCGCAGGCTGCCGGTAGCGCTTCGGGCAATAAGCCGTAGCCCTTCTGGCTCGATATGAATGTCTTCGGCGTTACAAATACGGGTTAGTTTTGACACTACATCTGCTTGAGAAATACGCCTGAAGTCGAAGCGTTGGCACCGCGATAGGATTGTCGCCGGGACTTTATGAACCTCAGTGGTAGCTAGGACAAAGATGACATAGGGTGGCGGTTCTTCAAGGGTCTTGAGCAGGGCATTAGCGGCTTCCTTGGTCAGCATATGGACCTCATCTACAATATAGACCTTGTAGCGGGCTTGGTTGGGAGCGTAGTTGACCTTCTCGCGGAGGTCTCTGATTTCATCAATGCCACGGTTGCTGGCAGCATCAATTTCTATCACATCCAAAGCCCTACCCTCGGTTATTGCCCGGCACATCTCACAGCGATTGCACGGTTCCCCCTTGCCATTGCTCAGGCAGTTCACTGCCTTAGCCAAAATACGCCCGGTGCTGGTCTTGCCTGTTCCTCGTGGGCCATAAAAGAGGTAGGCATGAGCGACACGCCCAGTATTGAGGGCGTTGCTCAGCGTCTGTGTTACCTGCTCCTGACCGACTATCTCGGCTAAGGTCTGGGGACGCCACTTACGATAGAAAACTTGGGATGACATCTTTGTTTGCTTTTATTATACCCTATATTATCCTGTTTCCAAAGGGGGTTTTGAGCCGATAAGGCTGAATTTCTTTTTAATAAATAAAAAAGCCAGCTTTACTAGTTTGAATTGCCTTAGCTGTGCCCAACTAGTAAAGCTGGCAAAATGGCTTAGATAGCCTCTATAGTAATGTGGGTATATCCTTGGCTACATCATCTATTTCTTTAAGTTTGCCCTCGAACTCGCCTCGTCTTCCTTTAAGGTCGTGAATAACGCCAGTTGCCCTCTCATAGTACCACTTTACCCTTTCCACGATGCGGAGCTCAGACAGGACTAGGGTTACATCAAGCTCGCCTTTTTCCCTAGGATAATCGCCATTCCTTATCACTGCCTGCGGACCGATGCCCCTTAGATAATCCGCCAGTTCCTTGACCAGGTCCATATTCATTTCCTTAGCTGGTCCTGAGACGAGGTATAGAGCTCTGCCTGAATCAGCCGGGTTGCATTTAAGCGAGAGCTCGCTTAAGGCCTCATCCATCGCCTGGATTCCGCGGTGGGTTTCGGTGCTCTTCTTTATGAAATTCCTTGATAAGGGGGAGAACCACCTGAAGAGGGGCAATGGTGATTTACCATAACCTATCACTGTCCAGCCAGCCAGACTCTGTATAATGTCTCCGGCATCAAGCATCTTTGCCCCGATATGTCTGACTTTTTTCTCCTCGCCGGCGCAAAGTAGGCTATAGAATTGGTCAACTATTAAGGAATTTATCGCAGATAGGTTATTTCTAAGTGAGAAGTCCTTCCTGACATACCTTTGATTATCAATCAGAAAGACGGCGTCAGCCACTTTATAGAGGGACTTAAGGCAAGTGGCTGCATTATAAATGGTTCTTTCCTCGGTTTGCTCTTCATGAGCGAAGGGGAGAATAGCCATGGCATAGATTGGCTTTTCCATATAGCGCTCTCTTATCATCTGGGCGACTATCGGTATTGCCCCCGAACCAGTGCCACCGGCAACACCAGCGGTCAGCAAGAAGGCATCAGTCTCAAAGAAGTGCTTAGCTGTTCTTATGGCGTCTACAATCTTGTCGGCATCCTCTTTGGCTACTTCAGCCCCCAACTCATTTATTTTGCCGACACCATGACCACCGGTCCTTCGCCCTCCGATGAGGATTCTATGCTGGTAATCAGGGCTGATGCTGACAAGCCCGCTTAAATCAGCGGCATCAGTGTTTACAGCGAAGGCGCCGGTAATTATCTCAATCCCACGCTGACTGCGTGCCTTTTTATTTAGTCGGGCAAACTCATCGGCAATCCTGCCACCACATTGTCCTAAACCTACAACTACTAGTTTCATTTTTCACCTCGTTTTAAGAATATTGTTGTTATTTTTACCATAGTTCTTTAATAATGTCAAATCGTCTAATCCAAGGTAGGGAGCTTATCGCCAGTGCTAGTTAGCTGTTGAACTAAATCTCGGGCTTCTCTACCTATATTTACTTGCTTTTTGAACAATTCCGTAGCTTGAAGGTATAGGTTCTCCACCCTGGTCACATTGGTTAAGCCAGAAGCGAGTAAAGTCAGAGAAACGTCCTTTCCCCTTCTAGGATAATCGCCGATTCTTAGTACTGCTTTGGGTGCTCTCTCTTGTAACAAAGTTGCCACCTCTTCCAAGGCGTTCAGGGTGATAGCCCCCTTTGGAGCAGTGAGCAGAACCAGAATCTTCCTAGCATCCTCCAGGTTAACCGCCACCGATAGGTTATTCATGGCTTTATCCAGGGCTCCAGCTACGGCGCTCATTTCCTTGGCTTCTTGCCGAAAATGCTCCCTCTTCCGGCGGTAGGTGACAAGGTCAATCTGCCCCCTGCCGACGGCGGAAAATCCTTCCAGGGTCTGTTTAATGTCTCCGGCGTCTATCACTTTACTTCCCAGGTATTTCTGCCTTTTCTCCTCCCCGGCGCAGAAAAGGTCATAGAAATTATTAACGAATTCACTATTTATCTGGTTCAGATTTCGGGAGAGACTGTTGTCCCTTCGGGCAAACCGTTCATTATCCAGCAGGAATACGGCGTCAGCATATTGGTTTGCTGTCCTGAGACAGGTGGCAGTGTTGGTTACGGCATAAGAAGTAAGACCGTTTTCTTCATAGCCAAAGGGGAGAACTACTGCGGCGTAAACTGGTTTCTCTATCCTCTCCTTGAGTTTCTTTATTACCCAGCCAATGGCTCCCGACCCGGTACCACCGCCGCCGCTAGCTATGGCTATGATACCATCGCTCTCGTGAAATTTTCTTGAGTCCAGGATATTATCAGTGATAACTGAGTGACCTTCTTTAATAATCTTGGCGGCATCAACATTCTTTTTGCCAACTCCATGCCCGAAGGTTCTCACGCCGCCAATCACAATCCTATGGTGCCTATCCGTTGGAATATGCTTAAAACCACCCAAGTCGGCTTCATCAGTGTTAACGGCAAAAGCATCGGTCAAAATCTCGATCCGGCGGGAAAAAGTTGATTTAGCATGAGCGTTAATGGCATAAAACTGGTCAGCAATGTTGCAGCCGCACTGACCAAAACCTATTACTACTAGCTTCATCGTCCACCCCCGGTTTAGAGATATCAAGCTATTCTAGGCACGCTCAGGCGGGGATGTCAATTCCTCTTTTGTACTCCCTTTTTGTACCCCTACCCTACTCCTATATCCCTTTCTTGGCAATGTAGGCGGCGAGGTCAGCCAGGCGGCAGCTATAGCCCCACTCATTGTCATACCAGGCTAGCACCTTGACCATATTGCCGGCAATGACCATAGTGCTGGGGGCATCAAGGATGGAGCTGGCAGGGTTACCCTTGAAATCCATACTGACCAGCTCCTCCTGGCAATACTCCAGGATTCCGGCTAGTGGTCCAGCAGCCGCCTCCTGGAATGCCTGATTAACCTGTTCCACGGTGACCTCTTTGTCAAGGTCGGCGACGAAGTCAACAACAGAGACCGTGGCTACGGGGACCCTGAAGGCTAATCCGTGAAGCCTGCCTTTGAGCTCAGGGATAACCTGGGTTACTGCTTTGGCGGCGCCGGTGGTGGTGGGGACGATGTTTAGGGCTGCCGCTCGCGCCCGACGCAGGTCACGATGGAACATATCAAGGAGTCTCTGGTCATTGGTATAGGCATGAATAGTGGTCATCAGCCCCTTGCTTACCCCGAAGCTTTGATGCAGTACCTTGACCACGGGGGCAATGCAGTTGGTGGTGCAGGAGGCGTTGGATATAATCTTGTGTTTATCTGGCTGGTACCGGCCTTCATTGACACCGAGGACGATGGTTATATCCTCATTGCGTGCCGGGGCGGAAATAATGACCTTCTTGGCGCCACCCTGAAGGTGAGCCGCCGCCTTGGTGGCATCGGTAAATAAACCGGTTGATTCTATCACTATGTCTACGCCGTAATCACGCCACGGGATCTTCCCTGGGTCGCGTTCAGCCAGCACCTTCACCTCTTTACCGTCAACAATAATGGAGTTATCGGCGGCTTTTATTTCACCGGGGTAGCGACCGTAGGTGCTGTCCCATTTCAGTAGGTGGGCGTTAGTCTTGGCATCAGTCAGGTCATTAATAGCGGCTACCTCCATTTTGCCCTTATGGTATTGGTTAACTGCCCTGAGGGTTAGTCTGCCCACACGCCCGAAGCCATTAATGCCGATCTTGGTTGTCATTTCTTTACCTCCTCAGCGATTTTTACCCTTTTTCGACCACGCTGGAGCATGTCAAGGAAAGCTTCAATCTTTGTTTTTATATGGTTGGTTAGGAAGAAGTCGTTGTTCCCTTCTAGGGTTAGAATTGGTAGGTTAATGGCGTGTCTAAAGATGATGTCACCAATTCCACGGTGGCAGAAAGCCTGGACATAGTGGATAACACCATCAACCCGGCGCTGGTTAAGCTCGGTGGTGATGTCCTTTAGCCGGTCATATATGGAGTATGGGTAGGTATAGTTTGAGTATTGCTCAGCCAGGGAACTTCCAGGCCGGGGCATGGCGAACTGGCGCTGGATTTCATTGAACACCACCCTAGCCCCATTATTCTCCAGGTAGTGATAGAGGTCTTGCCCATAGACGGAGGGCACGCCGATATAGCCCAGTCTGAGCCAGTCTCGCGGATAGGGCTGGCGCTGTTGGCACTGGTTTAGCAATTTTTGTAGCTCGTGATGGTATTTGTGGAGGTCTTGATTAAAATCAGAGGTAGATACCAGCCATAGGTGATTCTCCCAGCCGCTGACCAATCCCTGTTTCCAGGTAAGCTCATCAAGTTTTAGCGCCAGTTGGCGGCAGGGCTCAAGCTCAGTTCTGACCTTCCCGGCAGCATCTAAGCTGGTGCCGAGGGCTTCAGCCAGTGCCTGCAAGGCTTGGTGCATTTTCTGGGGTTCTGGCTTATCAGGGTAGGCAAAAGGCACGACGTTGATTCCTTTAAGCTTTAAAACCTCCATTAACATAATAGTGTTAGAGCAATCACCGGTAGTAACGCAGAGAGTGGTATCAATTCCGTAATCCATGCATACCCCGTAGATTCCCTTAATCCAGCTACAGCAGTTTAACGGGAAGCCCGTCCGCTCGGCGATAGTTATTAGCCGTTCCGGGTTGGGGTCAGTGATAAAGACGTTATTCAGGTCAACCGGCTGATAGCCGGCGGCGAGCAGGATTTCTATAGGAACGGTGGTGGTAATGCCAGTCTTTTTCATCAAGGTCTATCTTTCCTAGTGTAAAGTAGCTCGCAGGGGAGGTATCTCTCCTTACCCCAGGCGTCCTCCAGGATTTTAGCCCGGCGGTCAGTGTCGCTAGCCCAGATGACATGGTAGAAGGGTGGGTTAGAGAGAGAGGCAGGCTTGAAATCCTCGACATGCTTGTAGCCCAGACCCCTTAATCCTGCCTTGAATAGCTCCACCAGCTTGTGTCTCATTTCGTCTGGCGTTATTTTGCCCTCCAGCCTGTTTTGCTTAATCTCCAGCCATTTCTGGTTTCCATAGAGCCTGGTTATCGAGGCTTGGCATTGGGGGCGGGTTAAATTCCGCAGCAGTGCCATTTCTAGGGGGAAGAGTATCAGCAGTTCCATCTTATGACCCTGCCAGTCTCGGCCATGAGCCACCAGTTTTCTGATTGTTGACCAGCGCAGTGTGTGGTATCCCGGTGGGGCAATAAGAGCAAAGCTGGCAGTGGAGCGGGGAATGAAGTCAAATACCTGCTGGAGGACTTTCTCATTAACCGGATTGCCGGTTATTATATTAGCAGTGTCATAAGATGCTGTTAGCTGCTTTAAGCCGTCTGCATCCTGGCTATTGCTTACGATAAATATATATTTGGCGAATTTCGCTCCCAATGCCCTGAGTGACGAGTCATCAATAATGCAATCTGTCCCTTTACAGATGCAATTACCACATCCAGCATATAACTCCAGATAGTAACACCGGTTATTGCCCAGCGTTCTAGTATAGGCTTCAATATAATCGGCAAAGCACTCAAGTTTGTGGCAGGTCCACTTTCTAATCTGTTTTGGTGTCTTCATTTGCCCCTTAAACTATAAAACGCCTGAATCCCGGCAAATGTGGCATTCTCCCCAAGTTCGTTTTCTATCCTGAGAAGACGATTGTACTTGGCAGTGCGTTCTGAGCGGCAGGGGGCGCCGGCTTTGATTAAGCCGGTATTCAGACCCACCGCCAGGTCGGCGATGGTGGTATCCTCAGTCTCGCCCGAGCGGTGGCTTACTACTGCTGTCCAGCTTGCCTGCTGCGCCATCTTGATGGCGGCAATGGTCTCGGTAAGCGTGCCAATCTGGTTAGGCTTGATGAGAATGGAGTTGGACGCCTTGAGGTTGATGCCCTGGCTCAGGCGATTGACATTGGTAACGTAGAGGTCATCGCCAACAAGCTGAACTTTGCTCCCCAGTTTCTTTGTCAGGAGCTGCCAGCCTTCCCAGTCATCCTCAGCCATGCCATCCTCGATGCTGATAATAGGGTAACTTGATACCCACTTGACATAATAATCAACCATTTCTTTGGTGTTGAGAGAGACACCTTCTCTTTGCAGAGTATACTTGCCATCCTTATAGAATTCGCTGGCGGCTGGGTCTAGGGCGATAAAGCAGTCCTTACCCGGCTTATAGCCGGCTTTTTCAATGGCAGAGAGGACTGCCTCTATCGCCTGCCTATTTGAGGGTAAAGAGGGGGCAAATCCCCCTTCGTCGCCGACGTTGGTATTTAGCCCTTTATCCCTAAGCACCTGTTTTAGGTAGTGGTAGACCTCAGTGCCTATTTGCAGGGCATGACTAAATCTATTAGCTCCAGCCGGCACCACCATAAACTCCTGGAAGTCGGTTGAGTTTGCCGCATGCTTGCCGCCATTTAGGATATTCAACATGGGGACGGGCAGGGTGTAGGTGGCGCCCCCTCCCAGGTAGCGGTACAACGGCATACCAAGGAGGTTAGCCGCAGCGTGAGCTACAGCTAGTGATGTTCCCAGAATGGCGTTAGCCCCGAGGCGTGATTTGTTGGCGGTGCCATCAAGCTGGATAAGCTTGTGGTCAATAGCTGCCTGGTCTGTGGCTAGCATCCCGATTATAGCTGAGGCAATATCTTCATTAACGTTGGCTACTGCCTTGAGCACCCCCTGTCCGCCGAACCGGGAGCTATCACCATCCCTGAGTTCTACCGCTTCATACTTGCCAGTGCTGGCTCCGGAAGGCACTGCTGCCCTTCCCACGATGCCGTCAAATAGTTCTACCTCGACCTCCACTGTGGGATTGCCCCTGGAGTCCAAGATTTCTCTGGCTTTGACCCTTTCAATAGTTGACACTTTACTCCTGTAACCGTGGACTATTCAGACTTTTTGGTGGCTAAATCAAGGGCTTTATCTACTGCCTCGGCCGGGCTTTGAGCCGGGATAATGGACTTATCCTTCCGACCATTTCGGGATAATGACCAGGTATTTAAGCCAATAACCGGGATGCCGTTTTTTAATGCATGGCTTATCTCGGAAAGGGTGCCGTAACTTCCGCCGATGGCAATAACTGCCTGGGCTGATTTAACCACAATGACGTTTCTCGCCTCGCCCAGACCGGTGACTATGGGAATTTGGACATAGGGGTTGGCTGCTTGGCTACGCTCCCCGGGTAGGATACCAATAGTTGTCCCGCCCTCCAGGCTAGCGCCTTTGCACGCTGCCCCCATAATACCACCCAGCCCACCGCAGACCAAAACAGCACCTCGCCTGGCTAGCTGGCGCCCGACCTCTTCTGCCAATCGGGCTTCCTCTTTTGAGCACTGCCCACCACCGATAACGGCAATGAACCTTTTCTTATCCATAAGTATAAGAATTATATCACCTGAGTCTGAACTCTAGCAATGGGATATTTTTGTGGGGAACCCTATCCCCTGTATCCCCTTCCCCTTGATAAGGGGAAGGGGAAAGATATTTTTGAAGAGAGGCTTAGCCTCTCTTCAACTCTCCGTCACAGGATAGCCGGATTAAAGGGTATCTAAGGGGGGCGAAGCCCCTCTCTAAAATCTCTCTCCAAAGTATCTAAAAAGAGAGGAGCTATCTATTTACCTCCCCCCTTAGAGGCGTCTGAATAGAGGCTTGTTACCCATATTTGTGTCTCTCTAAAATCTCTTCCCTCCTTGTGAAGGAGACTAACTTAACGGGGCGTTTAAGAGGGGCTAGCGCCCCTCTTTTAGAAATCCCTCCCCCTCTCCTTAGAAAGGAGAGGGGGATAAAGGGGGTGAGGTTAAATTAATAATCTCTAGTTATACTTGTTCATGGCTGGGGTCAGCCCCTCGGTGAGGAGGCAGAGGATGGCTTCACTAACTTTGGGTATAACCTGAACGATGGCTTGTTTTTGTTCAGGAGTGAAGTCGCTGAGTACATAGGCAATAATATCAGCTTCGCTAAGGACGGGTTTAGTCGGTCGTCCAATGCCTACCCGAAGGCGAACGAAGTCGTGACTGCCTAGCTCGGTGATGATTGACTCCACCCCCTTGTGCCCGCCGGAGCTGCTGCCATAACTGATGCGCATTTTACCTAAGGGCAGGTCGAGGTCATCATGGATGACGATGAGGTCATTGAGACTAATATTGAACTTTTTTACTAGCTGGCTTACTGACTCGCCACTCAGGTTCACGTAGGTCTGGGGCTTAGCTAACACTACCTCATTTCCAGCAACCCTACCAATGCCAATTCGGGCACGACCCTTCTTTTGGTCAAACTTTATGCCTTCAGTTCGGGCAAAATAGTTGACGCAGACAAAGCCAATATTATGGCGGTTATTAGCGTAAACCCGTCCTGGATTACCTAAGCCGACAATTAATTTCATTCTGTTTGCTTCAGAAGACGGAGTAATTCTTCCTCGGTAAGCAACTTAGTGCCCAGCTCTTGGGCACGGGCAAGCTTTGAGCCGGGGTCAGCCCCTGCCACCAAATAGGTGGTCTTCTTGGTCACGCTGCTCCCAGTTGAGCCACCAAGGGCTTTTATCCTCGCCTCTGCCTCCGGTCTGGAGAAGGCTTCCAACCTGCCGGTGATAACAAACTCCATGCCAGATAAGGGTAGCTTTTCCGGTTTGACTATTTCTTCTAGCTTGACCCCTGCCTTTCTTAGCCGCTCAATGATTTTGCGGTTTTCTTTCTGTTTGAAGAAGGTAGCAATACTATCAGCGATTTTAGGTCCGATGGTGGGGATGGACATAAGTTGCTCTCTTGAGGCATTGGCAAGTTTATCTATGCTGCCAAAGTGCCGGGCTAAAATCTCTGCCATCTCTTCACCGACATGGCGTATGCCCAGGGCAAAGATAAGTCTTGGTAGTGGCGTATCTTTACTCTTCTCAATAGCGTTGAGAATATTAGTTATGCTCTTCTCCGCCATCCTGTCTAATTTAATAAGCTGCTCCTTGTTATTCTTGAGGTCATACAGGTCAGCCACATTCTGGACCAGTCCTTCTTTCAGCAACAAAGCACAGTTTGATTCGCCAATGCCCCTGATATCCATACCTCCCCGGGAGACAAAGTGCTCCAGCCGCTCTTGAATCTGGGCAGGGCAGGCAACATTAGAACAATAGTACATAACCTCACCTTCGGGCTTAACCACCTCAGCCCCGCATGCTGGGCAGGCTGGGCGCTGCTTTTCGCTATCAAATATCTTCTCCAGGAGGCTAAATTCCTTTTCCTGCCCGGTGCGCTTACTTTTGATTGGTTCCACAACCTCGGGTATCACCTCACCTGCCCGTTGCACCAAAACGGTATCACCGATGCGGATGTCCTTCCGTCTGATGTCATCCTCATTGTGGAGGGCGGCGCTTCTAATGGTTACTCCACCCACCGAGACTGGTTCTAAAATGGCATAGGGATTAAGGGTGCCGGTCCTGCCGACGCTGATTTCAATGCTTTTCAGGATGGTAGTTGCCTGGATGGCGGGGAACTTGTAGGCTATAGCCCATCTCGGCTCATGACCAATGCTTCCCAGCCTCTCCTGGAGGTCAAGCTGATTTACCTTGGCCACGATGCCGTCAGCCTCATAGGTCAGGCTCTCCCTTCTCTCCGCCCAGGTGTGGTGGTATTCCTCAACCTGGTCAATGGTGGTAAGCAGCCTATTATGGGGGTTTATCTTAAAGCCAAGGGACTTGAGATACTCCATGGTTTCCCAGTGGGTTGTGGGAGTCGCTTTGCCTTCAGCATAGCCCAGCATGTAGATATAGATATCCAGCGGGCGCTTGGCAGTAATGCGTGGGTCAAGCTGGCGCACTGAGCCAGCGGCGGCATTCCTTGGGTTGGCAAACAATGGCAGACCTTCCGCCGCCCGCTCCTGATTTAATTTATGAAAGCCGGCTTTGGGTAGATAGACCTCCCCCCTCACCTCAAAGCGGGGTGGGGCATCCCTGGGCACAGAGAGGGGGATGCTCCTGATGGTTCTCAGGTTCTGGGTGATATCTTCACCGCGTAGACCATCACCCCTTGTCGCCCCGGTGGTGAATTGACCATTAACATAGGTCAGCGCCACAGCTAGCCCATCAATCTTATGCTCGCAGGCAAAGTCAAATTGCTGTCCACCTACGAGTTTTAAGCTTCGGTTATACCACGCCATCAGCTCGTCATAGGAGAAGGCGTTAGCCAAGGAAAGTAAGGGCAAGGGGTGCTCTACTACGCCAAAGGCTTCCACCGGTGCCGCCCCCACCCGCTGGGTAGGCGAGTCTGGGGTCAGGAACTGGGGATACTCCTCCTCCAGGCTCTTCAGCTCCCTCATTAACTCATCATATTCGGCATCAGAAATCTCGGGGCTATCCAGCACATAATACCGATAGTTATGATAGTTAATTTGAGTCCTTAACTCCTCTATCCTTCGCTTTGCTTGGTTTAGGTCATCCATAGAGCACCTTCAAGATGCTGTTTTAAAAAATTATAGCATAATCCATAGCTAGGCAAAAGATAAACCAGTGATACCACGATAGACATTCTGGTTATCTGGTAGCAAGATTGTTTAGCAACCTATTCCCCTGACCCCCTTCCCTTAATAAGGGAAGGGGGAGTAGAGTAAGAGAGGGGGCAAAGCCCCTCTCTAAAATCTCTTCCCCCTCTCCTTTTAAGGAGAGGGGGATTAAGGGTGAGGTTAATAAACAATCTCTAGAAACTTGCCCCTTCCTAGATTATACGGTAAAATAGGTGATTAAAAAAGGATTGGACAAGCGTGGCTGAAATTCATCCCTTCCCTGGGGTGCGTTATAATCAATCGCTGGTTAAAGACCTGGCTGACATTATCTGCCCCCCGTATGACATTATCACCCCACAGTTGCAGCAGGAGCTCTATCACCGGTGCGCATATAACTTCGTCCGGCTGGAACTTGGGCGGGAGTTACCTCAGGATATGGCTACAGACAATAGATATACCCGTTCCGCAGCTATCTTGGAGCGATGGCTTGAGCAGGGTATCCTTGTCATTGACGAAGTGCCAGCTATCCACCTCCACGACCATTATTTCCACTATAGGGGCAAGGAATTTAGGCGCCGCGGCATAACCGTCCGTGTCAGGTTGGAGGAGTGGGATAAGAAGGTGGTTCGCCCTCATGAGGGCACCCTGGTGGAGCATAAGAGTGATCGGCTAAGCCTGCTGTGGGCACTTCAAGCCAATACTAGCCCAATTTTGGCTCTGTTTGAGGACCAGGGGAAACAGGTTTCCTCGGTGCTAGCAGCGCAAGAGCAAAGCCAGCCTATAATTAGCTTTAGTACTAATGGCGGAGAAAGGCATAATGTTTGGGCTATCACCGAGCCCGAGACTATTGACGAGCTATCAAATAGCTTAGCCCATCAGCCGCTCTATATTGCTGACGGGCACCATCGCTATGAGAGCGCTCTTGCTTACCAGCGAGAGAGGCACGCCTGCTCGTCACTAGTGTCAGGAGATGAGGCGTTTAACTTTGTCATGATGACGCTAGTAGATATCTCCGACCCCGGGCTTATCATTCTACCTCCTCATAGGCTAGTCCGGGGTGTATTAAGAGCAACCCTAAACCAGTTGACGACCAAGTTAAAGTCATTCTTTGAGATAGAGGAATTGCCACTTAATATGCCTGACGTCTGGCAGCAAGTGGATGATTTACTGGTTGCCGGGGAGACAGACGAGGTTAGGTTGGTTCTTTTTGGCGTGGCTGAAGACCGTCTTCTTATGTTAAGGCTGCGTGACCTTACTGCTGCTAGCCAGCTGATGCCCTACTTTCATTCTGAGCTATATAAGAGGCTTAATGTCAGTGTCCTTGACCATGTCATACTGGAGGAGCTGCTTGGGGTGGGTGGTGGTAGAGAGGGGGCAATCATTGGCTATAGTTATGATGGGCAGGACGCGGTGGACAGGGTTTTAGAGCAGGAATACCAGCTAGCCTTTCTATTGAGCCCGATTAAGGGGGAGGTACTTAAAGCCATTGCCGATGCCGGCGACAGGATGCCGAGAAAATCAACCTACTTTTATCCCAAAGCACCGGCGGGACTGGTTTTTAGTCGGCTGGTTTAGACCTTCATATATCAGTATTGATTACCTTGGCAAAGCGGCGTTTGCCGACTTTGATAATGCTACCGCTTTTGATAGGCGCTATATTACTTAAGATTTTCTTGCCGTCTACGCTGACTGCCCCTTGGGCAATCAGCCGGTTAGCCTCGCTCCGGCTTTTAGCCAGTCCCGCTTCACTAAGCATGCGACTGAGGTCTATATGACCTGGGGGGAAGCCACCAAACGGAGTCGTGCCAAATGTAACTTCGCCAAATGTACTAGGAGGTGCTAGCTTACGAAAAGAAATATGAAACTCCTCTACCTCCTCCGGTGTTTCTTTCTTCTGCACGGTTCTTTCAAAATGTTCTTCGGCTTCAGTGGCTGCCTTTTGGTTGTAGAGCTGGGTTATGATTTCCCTGGCTAGGCGCTTCTTTAACGTCATGGGGTTAATGGTTTCGTCCTTAAGTTCTTGTCTGAATTCGGCTAGCTCCTTGTCAGGGACGTCAGTCAGTAGTTCAAAGTATTGCAGGATAAGGTTATCAGGGATAGACATCACCTTGCCGTATATCTCCTCAGGTGGCTCAGCGACACCGATATAGTTACCCAGGCTTTTGCTCATCTTTTGGCTGCCATCGGTTCCGGTGAGGATGGGGACTAAGAAGAGTTGTTGGGGACGCTGCCCGACCATGGACTGAAGCTCCCGACCTACTAGTAGATTAAACTTCTGGTCGGTGCCGCCAAATTCAACATCAGCCTTAATAGCTACTGAATCATAAGCTTGAAGGAGTGGATAGAGTAACTCGGTCATGGTGATGGGTCGCCCTGCGTTATATCTGGTGCTGAAGTCCTCTCGAGCCAGCAACTGGGCGATAGTGAATTTGCTGGTGAGATGGATAATATCGGTGAGGGTGAATTTGCCAAACCACTCACTTTGCCACCTAATCTCTGTCTTCTTCTTGTCAACTATCGTGAAGAACTGCTTCATATAGGTTTCAGCGTTAGCCTTAACCTGCTCTATGGATAGCATAGGTCGGGTGGTGGACATGCCACTGGGGTCGCCAATCTGGGCTGTCCAATCAGCAACAATGAGAACGACCTGATGCCCTATTTCTTGGAATTGCTTCAGCTTCCTCAGCGAAACCATATGACCGAGGTGGATATCGGGGAAACTGGGGTCGAAGCCCTCCTTTAGCCGCAGTTTTTTGCCTGAGCGCAGTAGCTCTACCATCTCATCTTCTACTATGATTTCAGCAACCCCTCGCTTTAGTAAATAATTGATGTCTTGGTTTAACATAGCTAGTTTCTACCTCGGCTTTTTAATATGGCTCTTCCTCGTTCTACATCCTCGGCTATCTGTTTCTCTAATTCTTCCGGGGTATTAAACCTTTTCTCGCTGCGGAGGCGCTCAATAATGTCAATTGTTAGCTCCCGCCCGTATAGGTTGCTGTGGTAGTCAAGGAGATAAACCTCTACCACACGCTCGCTGCCGCCGAAGGTAGGGCGCTTGCCAATGTTAGTCATTGAGGGATAGGTCTGGTCATTAATATGAGCCCAGCTAACATAGACGCCCTCGGCGGGAAGAGCCTGCTCCGGGTCTATGTCCAGGTTGGCAGTAGGGAAGCCTAGCCTTACGCCTCGTCTTGCGCCGGGAATTACCCGCCCATGAAGAGAGAAGGGACGCCCAACCAGGTTCTGTACCCGTTTCATATTTCCTTGGGCGAGGGCATTCCTGATAGCGGTGCTGCTTACCACCTCACCATCTATTATTATCGGGGGCACTACAGTTACGCTGAAGCCCATTTCTTGCCCCAGTCGGCGCAGGGTCTCAGTATTGCCTTCCCTGTTTCGACCCAAGGCAAAGTCAGGTCCAATTATCACTCCGCGCATTCTGAGATATTTCTCCAGTAGCCCAAGGAATTGCCGGGGGCTGAGCTGGGCTAACTCACGGGTAAAGGACAAGGTAATAATAGCGTCAACGCCTTCATTCTTGAGAAGGTTTGTTCTTTGGGCAAGGTTGGTCAAGAATGGTAGCTTAGTTTGGGGCAACAAAACCTCTTGAGGATGCTGGTGAAAGGTTACCACCCCACTGAGTAAACCCTGCTGCTTGGCAAGCTCCTTTAACCGGGAGATAAGGTATCTATGACCTAGGTGAACGCCGTCAAAAACGCCAATGGTCAGTAGCGTATCTTTGTCGGGTGATAACCTTGCTAGCTCTTTCTCTACCTGCATAGCTTTTTATACTACCATAACCCTATCTGAGCGTCAACCAATTTGACACGAGATTGTTTATTAACCTCACCCCCTTAATCCCCCTCTCCTTCAGAAGGAGAGGGGGAAGAGACTCTAGAGAGGGGCGAAGCCCCTCTCTTAGCTATACTCCCCCTTCCCTTATTAAGGGAAGGGGGTCAGGGGGATAGGTTGCTAAACGACCTATTGACACGGGACGCTTAGTTGTTAAACTAGCTTAGGGGGTAGGGTGAGTGTAGCTGGCTTTTTTATTTTACTGGCGATTGCCATTTTAATCAGGCTTATTGGCAATAAGCTGGTACCGGTGGTTATGCCTAGCGGGTGGCTTAGGACTATAGGCTTGGGCTGGGTGGGTGGCTTTTTTGGTAGCCTATTAGATAGTGTTTTATGGCAGTTTGGACCTGAGGTTGCTGGGATAAACCTGGTGGTGGCTGCTGTTGGCTGTGCCCTTTTTATCCTCTTTTTCGGGCTATTCCCATTTATCAAAATATTGCTGGGGAAGATATAATCAAGCCAATTGATTTTATGCTATACTTAACTAAAGCCAGCGTAGCTCAGCGGTAGAGCAGCGGTTTCGTAAACCGCTGGTCGTCGGTTCGACCCCGACCGCTGGCTGTATCTACCTCAGGGTCTGTTGCCGATTTTATGATGCGGGAAGATATGGGACTCATCCAGAAAGAACAAGGTGAATTGGAGAAGCGAAAGGCTGAGCTGGAAAGACAGCTTACTGGAAAGTTACTGACGCAAAACAGCGAGGACCAGATTAGAAGCCTGATGGAGAAGATTAGCATAGGATTAGACAACTTGGACTTTATGGACAAGCAAGAGCTATTAAGGCTTCTTGTAGAAAAGGTATTCTATAATGGACAAAGTGTTGAGATTCTAACCATCATTCCTCTAGGTGAGCAATTGCATCCAATCCACCGAGGGGGATAAAGGGGGTGAGGTCTATGTTCTCCAGAGAAGGGCTTTTGAGATTAGGAGCGAACGAAAGTTGAGGTAAAGGGGTTTGGTGGAAAGTAAGCCTAAGGTCAAGCTTGCCCCATCTATTCTCTCCGCCGATTTCAGTCGCCTTGGGGAGCAGGTAGCTGAAGCCACTAAGGCTGGCGCTGATTACATTCATGTAGATGTTATGGATGGGCATTTTGTCCCCCAGATAACCATTGGTGCCCCGGTAGTAGCTGCTATTCGTTGTTGGACAAACCTCCCTCTGGATGTCCACCTTATGATTGAGGCACCAGAGCATCAAATCGGTCAATTTGCTGAGGCTGGGGCTGACATTATCACTGTTCATATAGAAGCCTGTCCCCATATTCACCAAGTAGTGCAGGCAATTAGGGAGCTGGGGGTTAAGGCGGGGGTCTCCCTCAACCCGGAAACACCTGTAGACTCACTCAAGAAGCTCCTCCCCTCTGTTGATTTGGTCCTGGTTATGACCGTCAATCCCGGCTTTGGCGGGCAGCCCTTTATTGAGGCGATGCTGGATAAGGTAGCCCGGCTGCGGGCTGAGCTTGATAAAAAAGGTTTAGCCGCTGAGCTGGAGGTGGATGGTGGCATCAATGCTGAGGTTGCCCCGAGGGTGGTGAGGGCGGGGGCTAGGGTGCTGGTAGCCGGAGCAGCAGTGTTTGATTCGGGACAGACGGTCAGCGAAGCCCTCAAAAAGCTCAGGGCTAGCCTACTTTAGCCATCTTATGCTGACTGCGCAGGCATCTAGTGCACAGGTTTAGCCGTTTTGGCTGACCCTCTACGATGACCGTAACTGGGTGAATATTAGGCACCCAGTGGCGCTTGGTATGCCGTTTAGAGTGGCTTACATTGTAACCGAATTGGGGTGATTTGCCACATAAATCGCACTTCAATATTTCCTCTCCTTTGACTATTTGGCAAATTTACAGTAAAATTTCGCTCATAATACTAACATAGTGAGGCAATTGTGGCAAGGACAGACAAGATGGGACAAGCCAAATCTATCTCCGGGCAAGATTTAAGGGAAATGTTTGCCGCCGCCACTGGTTGGTTAGAGAAGTGCGCTGCCGATATTGATGCCCTAAATGTCTTTCCCGTGCCTGACGGAGATACCGGGACTAACATGCTGCTTACCATGCGTTCCTCTCTGGAGGAAGCCTATCGGATGTCTGATAACTGTGGTGCTTCAGGCGTAGCTCAAGCTATGGCTAAAGGGGCACTGATGGGGGCTCGGGGCAATAGTGGGGTAATCCTGTCGCAGATCTGGAATGGCTTGGCACAGGGTTTGACGGGGAAGGAAGCTGTTACTAGCAGTGACCTGGTTAATGGCTTACTCCGGGCATCAACGGTAGCGTATAAGGGGTTAAGCAATCCTGTAGAAGGAACTATTCTTACCGTAATTAGGGAGGCAGCCACAGCTGCCCAGGCGCACGCTGCTGTTAGCGATGATGTGGTTTCAGTTATGGAAGCCACGGTTAATGCTGCCAAGGAGTCGGTGGCCAATACCCCTAGCCTTCTGTCTGTGTTGAGGGAAGCGGGGGTGGTGGATGCCGGGGGGCAAGGTCTGTATACCATCCTTGAGGGTGCTCTCCATTACCTTAAAGGTGAGGTGGAGCAGTTGAAGCTACGCAAGCCGTGGATGATTGCCAGTAGCGTGCCACTCACGGCTAAGGTTCCACAGATGGTTGGCGTAGAGGAAGTGCCCTATGGGTATTGCACTAATTTTTTGATTAAGGGACAAGGGCTTGACCCAGATAAGCTCAGGAAGAGCCTGGAAAAGAAGGGGCAATCGGTTATTGTAATTGGTGATGACTCAGCAGTCAGGGTTCATATTCATACCTTAGACCCCGGTGACGTTATGCACCACATTATTTCCCTAGGCACCTTGCATCAGATAAATATACGCAATATGGATGAGCAATACCAGGATTTCTTGCAGATGCAGAGGGAGAGGATGCCGGCGGTTGACATTGCTATTGTGGCGGTGGTATCTGGGGAGAGTCTAAGTAATGTTTTTACCAGCCTTGGGGCAACAGCTATTGTGCCCGGTGGGCAGACAATGAATCCCAGCACCAAGGATTTGCTCCAGGCTGTAGAGTCAGTGGCTTCGGAAAAGGTTATTATTTTACCTAACAACAAGAATATAGTGCTTACCGCCAATCAGGTTCAGTCTTTGACCACCAAAAAAATCGAAGTGGTGCCGGCGAAAACAATTCCCCAGGGGGTGGCGGCCCTTTTAGCCTTTGATTATGAGGCTGACCTAGAAACGAACGTTCAGAATATGGACGGGGCGACATCAGCGGTAAAGTCTATTGAGGTTACCCGGGCGATACGCTCAACCCGGCTCGGTGGATTTGACATTAAGAAGAAACAGGCAATCGGCTTTTTGGATGGAGCCTTGGTAGCGGTGGGTGATAACACAGACGATGTTCTTAATCAGGTGCTGGCTAAGGTGAATCTGGACGAGGTTGAGGTGATTACCATCTACTATGGGGCTGACACCACGCCGACTGAGGCGGAGCAGGTCAGCGCCGCTATCCGTCAAGAACATCCCCAGCTTCAGGTTGAGGTAATTCAAGGCGGTCAGCCTCACTATAATTATATTGTTTCCGTGGAGTAGATGGGGGGTTATTATGGCGGTTAAAATTGTTACCGATAGTCTAGGTGACATACCCTCTGAGGTAGCTGAAGAGCTGGGGATTACTGTAATAGCGCTTAATGTTCATTTTGGTACCCAGACCTTCCGTGATGGCATTGACCTAACTACTGAGCAGTTCTACGGGAAGCTGGAGCACAGCAAAACCTTTCCCACTACCACAGTACCACCCCTTAGTGTGTTCGTTAATACCTATGACAAGCTGGCTGGGGAGACAGACGAAATCGTTGTTATTACCTTCTCCCATAAGCTCGGTGCCGCTTATGACACAGCTCTGGAGGCTAAAGGGCTGATGAAGCGGAAATGTCGGGTAGAGGTTATTGATTCACTATGGGCGGTTATGGCACAGGGGCTGATAGTTATGGCTGCGGCTAAGGCAGCTCAGGCTGGGGCTAATATTGATGAAGTGGTGGCTCTAACTCGGCGCAATATCCCCAGGGCGGATGTTCGTATGGTTTTTGACACCTTAGAATACCTGAAAAGGGGCGGGCGCATTGGCAAGGCGCAGGCTTTTCTAGGGTCAATGCTCAAGGTGAATCCTATCCTCGGTATAAGGGATGGTGAGGTTTATCCCTTTGTCCGAGAGCGCTCACGGGCTAAGGCAATAGACTACTTATATAATTTTGCTACTAGCTTTTCCCATATAGAGGGGATGGCGGTAGAGGATGCCACCACCCCAGAAGAGGCAGATGAGCTAGCCGAGCGGCTTGGTGCTAAGTTTCCCGGAGAGCGTATCTACCGGTCAAAGGTTAGCCCGGCAGTGGGGGCGCACGTTGGGCCCCATGTTCTGGCAGTGGCGGTATTGAGGGGAAAAGACTAGCGATGACAGTTAAGATTGTTACTGATAGTGTGGCTGATTTGCCGCCTCAGGTGGTGAAAGAGCTGGGGATTGCAGTAATTCCACTACTTGTTCGCTTCGGGACTGAGCTCTATCGGGATGGGGTTGACCTGACGGCTGATGAGTTCTACAACATGCTAGCCCGCAGCAAAGTCTTTCCCGTTACTTCAGTGCCCTCGCCGGCAACGTTTGCTGAGGCATATGATAAGCTGGCAGAGGAGACCGGCGAAATCCTGGCGATTATGGTTTCTTCCAAACTCAGCGGTACCTATGAGGTGGCGCTACAAAGTATCGGGCTAATGAAGCGGAAGTGCCGGGTAGAGGTGATTGATTCACGGTGGGCGACGATGGCCGAGGGATTTATAGTTATGAAGGCGGCTGAGGCAGCCAACGCCGGGGCTCGCCTTGATGAGGTGATAGAGGTAACCAGAAAGAATATTCCTCGGGCAGCTTTTTACGCTGCTTTTGATACTCTGGAGTATCTCAGAAGGGGAGGGCGCATTGGCAAGGCACAGGCATTTCTGGGGTCAATGCTGAAGATAAACCCTATCATTACCCTGAAAGATGGTGTGGTTGAGCCTGCGGGTAGAACACGCTCTCGGGCTAAGGCGGTAGACCATCTATATAACTTTGCTGCGGGCTACTCCTATATTGAGGAGATGGCGGTAGAGTATACCGCCTGCCCCGATGACGCTGAGGCATTGATTAAGCGGCTTAGCTCTAGGTTTCCCAAAGAGCGAATCTATCGCTCAAAAATGACCCCGGCAATTGGGACGCATACTGGACCGCGTCTTGTTTTGGTAGCTGTATTGGGGGATAAGGGGTAACTAGTATTCCTTCTGGCTTGCCCGCGGCTATTCGCCTAGGCGAATGGAGATGAAGCCGTGTCAATAAACTTTGAGCCTCTGCGGAAGATTCTTGAGCTTGAGTGTGAGAAGAGTTATGTAGATTCAGCGGTAATCGGTGGTTTGGATAGATTTCTTCGCCGCTGGACAGGTCGAGCCGTAGAATCGATAACCAGCCCCCAGCTTTTGAACCACTTTCATAGACTTCGCCTACTTGATTCCAACTATGCCTCTTTGACTAAGCAGCAGCGAAAAGAGTGGATAAATAAGGTATTTGCCTTTTTGCCTGAACTGGAGCAATTTGAAGCCGAGAAGGGTGAGGTCAAGCTGTCGGAAGAGGGCATTATGCCGCCCCCGGTGGCTAGCCGGCGACCTTTGAGAGCAGGGGGGCAGAAGGTGGCTAGTCAATCTATTGATTCCTCGGTCACCACGCTTAAAGGGGTTAGCACTGCTCTGGCGCCCAAGTTCAACCGCCTGGGGGTAAAAACGATTCGGGACTTGCTCTATTTTTTCCCCCACCGTCACCTTGACTATAGCCGAAGGAAATATATCTCCCAGCTTACCGAGGGGGAGGAGCAGACCATTATTGCTAATGTGTGGCAGGCTCAGGAGACTAGGCTCGGAGGCAGGCGGGGCACTGAGGCTATTGTTGGCGACGAGACGGGCAATGTCAGGGTGGTATGGTTTAATAATCCCTACCTGGCGAAGAAGTTGCCAACTAATACCCAGGTAGTCCTTAGCGGCAGGGTAAGCTTGTTTGGTGGGCGGCACGTATTTGAATCTCCAGAGTGGGAGCTATTAGAGGATAGGGAGTTGATTCATACCGGGCGTCTGGTTCCTCTTTACCCCCTTACTCAGGGGTTACACCCCCGGCAGGTAAGGAAACTGGTGAAGGGGGTTGTAGACCAATGGGCATGGCAGGTAGAGGACTTTTTGCCCCCGGAGTTGAGGCAGCGGTGTAACCTGCTTGAGCTACCCCAGGCGATAGCTCAGGCTCACTATCCCGAGAGTGAGGCAGCCAAGGACGGAGCAAGACTCCGTCTGGCTTTTGACGAACTTTTTCTCCTTCAATTGGGAGTGCTGGGCAGAAAGCGCGACTGGCAGGAGAGCCAGCCGGGCTCGCCATTTAATGTTAAGACGTCGGTATTAGATACCTTTTTAAGCTTTTTACCCTTTGAGCTAACTTTGGCGCAGCAAAGAGCGCTTGGGGAGATACTAGCTGATTTGGAGAAACCAAGACCGATGTCCAGGTTGTTGCAGGGAGAGGTAGGCAGTGGCAAGACTGTAGTCGCTACTGCAGCCTTGCTTGTTGCTGCGGCTAGTGGCTATCAGGGGGCATTCATGGCGCCAACTGAAATTCTGGCTGAACAGCACTTCACTAATGTCGGTCAAATCCTATCTCGAGCCGGTCATCAAGTGGTGGGGGAAGACAACCTGTGTAGTTACTCCGGGCTCTTATCTCATCCCCTTACCGTGGCGCTACTTATTGGTGATATAAACCAAGCACGCAAGCAGGAAATCCAGCAGCTTATCCTGAGTGGAGATATAGACATTGTTATTGGAACTCATGCCCTTATTCAGAAGGAGGTGGAGTTTCACCGATTGGGCTTGGCTGTGGTCGATGAGCAGCACCGATTTGGCGTTAGCCAGCGTTCAGCCCTCAGGCAGAAGGGTTTTAACCCCCATGTTCTGGTAATGACGGCGACACCCATCCCCCGAACCCTAGCCCTAACCCTTTATGGTGACCTTGACCTATCGGTCATCGACCAGCTTCCTCCAGGCAGACAGGCAGTGAAGACGAAATGGCTTAAACCGGCACAGAGGGATAGCGCCTATGCTTTTATCCGGCGTCAGGTAGCTGAAGGTCGTCAGGCGTTTATTATCTGTCCCCTGGTTGAGGAATCAGAGGCTATTCAGGCTAAGGCGGCGGTGGCTGAATACCAGCGTCTATCCGAGGAGGTCTTTCCTGACCTCAGGTTAGGCTTGATTCACGGACGTATGTCGGCGGTGGAGAAAGATGAGGTGATGCATCGCTTTCGCGCTGGCGAGCTGGACATTCTGGTGTCAACGCCGGTGGTGGAGGTGGGCATAGATGTGCCTAATGCTGCGGTGATGCTGGTGGAGAGCGCTGACCGTTTTGGTCTATCGCAACTGCACCAGTTTCGCGGTCGGGTAGGGAGGGGGCAGGAGCAAAGCTACTGTATGCTTTTGGCTGAGAATCCTTCCGAGGTAGGCAGAGAGCGCCTGGACTTAATTGAGAAGATTCAGGACGGCTTTCAATTGGCTGAAGAGGACCTGAGGCTGCGGGGTCCGGGGGAATTCTTTGGCACTCGGCAGAGCGGACTTCCTGACCTGCGCATGGCTAAGCTCTCCGATGTGGCGCTACTGGAGCTGGCTCGCAGTGAAGCAATAAGGCTGTTTGACAAAGACCCGGCTTTAGAGAAACCGGAGCATCACCTCCTGGCTAAAGAGCTAGCCCGGGTGTGGCGACACGGCGAGGCGGAGTGGAGCTAGGTATGTGGAGTAGTTGGCAAAATATCGAACGAGCTAAAATTGAGCAACGTGGTCACCACGGTATTTACCAGATTCGAATTGTGGGTACTGATGGAATCCCCTATCCGATTGGGCGATTTATAAGGGTTGATGAAGAGGGAGTATTATATATCGGGAAAGCTGGGCCAAGTAGAACCTTAGCCACACGAATTCGTGAATTCCAAAATGTATCCCAGTTTGGGACTGCTTCTCATTCTGGCGGAGAAACCTACCTGTTGGTATATATGAACTTGATGCAATCAAATCCCGCCTATAAAAATTGTAAGCTCCAGTATAGAGTTATGCATCTGTATGCAGATAAGGTTTCGAGTATGGCTAGTGAAGATACCTTAAAACACAAGATAGAAGAGGAAGAAATTAAAGCATTAGCGGACTACTTTCACAAATTTGGGGAATTACCACCTTGTAATAGTAGTTTCCCTGGAAAATTTGGAACTTTCAGCAATAGACTGCAACACTTGTTTGGGTGGAGCACAAAGCCGTAATATCCACTCGCCTTACGTTGTATAGTGAGTCAAAGAAGAGGCGTAGCCTCTCTTATAAAATTCTTCCCCCTCTCCTTTTAAGGAGAGGGGGGATTAAGGGGGTGAGGTTCATAGAAAGCGCCAAAGGTTGTCCTCTGTAACCAGCTTTGTGCTATAATTTGAAGATAAAGCTTTTTGGAGTAATTAGTGATTAGGCAAAGGCTTATAGAGCTATTGACGCAGGCGGCAAGCAAGGCTCAGGAGTTGGGCAGGCTACCTCCGGTCGCCGT
>Ga0315282_10001350_pt1 | contig 46358 bp, 40 predicted proteins | sample YL17G07_20_MG_FD_203693 | JGI IMG/M metagenome (GOLD analysis project Ga0315282, IMG submission 203693) | Sediment microbial communities from Yellowstone Lake, YNP, Wyoming, USA - YL17G07_20 | ecosystem: Environmental > Aquatic > Freshwater > Lake > Sediment | place: USA: Wyoming | collected...
TTGCGGCACTTTCGGGAAGAGAAGGACTACCCGCCGACTATCAGGGATATAGTGAAGGCGTGTAAAATAAGTTCGACCTCGGTGGTGGACTACAATCTGAAGATACTGGAGAAGGAGGGCTACATACGCCGTGACCGCGAGATTTCGAGGGGCATCGAGCTTACTGACAGGTCACAAAAACGCCTGATACGTGTGCCCATCCTGGGTTATATCGCTGCAGGGGAGCCAATCCCGGTGCCCTCATCAGATACCTGGGAGATGGAGCCGATGGACACTGTGGAGGTGAGCGGCGAGCTTGTGAAGGGCAGGAGCGATGTGTATGCCCTGAGAGTAAAGGGAAACTCGATGGTTGACGCCTTGATTAGCGATGGTGACCTCGTATTGATGCAGCAGGCGGAGAACGCCGATAACGGCGAGATGGTTGCGGCCTGGCTCAAGTCGGAGGGTGAGACAACCCTGAAGAAGCTGTACCGAGAACGCGAGCGAATCCGACTCCAGCCTGCTAACTCTCAGATGAAACCCATCTATGCCAATCCGAAGAACGTAGAGGTTCAGGGGAAGGTTATCGGGGTTATTCGGCAAGTGGCAATAGCTTAATGCGTCTTGACTAACCAAAGCTACATCCGTAGACTAAATCCAGCGTGAAAGGAGGAGGATTTCTAATATGGAATGGGGAATGGCAAACCGCATGGCCCAGCTCATCCAATCTGACGGCCATTGCTTGTTTTTACCTGTCGACCACGGGTATTTCCAGGGGCCTACCAGAAAACTGGAGGAGCCTCGCAAGACGCTAGAGCCTCTGCTTCCCTATGCCGACGCAGTATTTATCACCAGGGGTGTTCTGCGCTCATCGGTAGACCCCGACAAAGCCAAGCCGATTATCCTCAGGGTGTCGGGCGGCGCCAGCATGGTGGGGAAGGATCTGGCCAACGAGGGCATAACTACCTCTATGGAGGAGGCTATCCGCCTCAATGTGGCGGCGGTGGGCATATCTGTCTTTGTGGGCACTGACTACGAGAAAGAATCGCTGTTGAATCTGTCGAAGCTTGTCGATGACGGCGAGAGATATGGCATTCCGGTGATGGCAGTCACCGCGGTAGGCAAGGAGTTGGAAAAGCGAGATGCTCGCTATCTTGCCCTGTGTAGCCGTATCGCTGCTGAACTAGGCGCACGCGTGGTAAAAACCTACTGGTGTGAGAACTTCGACAAGGTGACGAAGGGCTGTCCTGTGCCTGTGGTCATGGCGGGTGGCCCCAAAGTAGATACTCAGCGCCAGGTCTTCGATTTCGTCTATGACGGTATGCAGAAGGGGGCGGTGGGCGTGAACCTAGGAAGGAACGTCTGGCAGGACGAGCACCCTGTGGCTATGATTAAAGCCCTGCGCGCTGTCATCCACAATAATGCTACTCCGAAAGAGGCTGAGGAGATATACAACAGCGAAAAGAGCGGTAAAAAGAAGTAGCAGCTAAGCCATGTGAAACTAAGCCAGCCGTGTGGCTGTTGCTTGCCATTTAAGTCATCATTTAAGTCATAAGGAGTTTAAATGCCCTCTCGACGTCTTACTTTCCCTAAAGGTTTCGTGTGGGGTGTAGCCACGTCTGCGTTCCAGATAGAGGGTGCCTGGAACGAAGATGGCAAAGGCGAATCCATCTGGGACCGCTTTACCCATACCCCCGGCAATATTCAAGATGGCAGCACTTGCGATGTGGCCTGCGACCACTACCATCGCTGGCGCGAAGATGTCGCGCTGATGAAAGAACTGGGGCTCAAGGCCTATCGCTTCTCCATATCCTGGCCTCGCATCCTGCCTGCTGGCCGGGGAAAGGTGAATCAAGCCGGGCTCGATTTCTACAGCCGCCTTGTTGATGGGTTGCTGGAGGCAGGAATTGAGCCTTTCGTAACTTTATACCACTGGGACTTGCCCCAGAGCCTGCAAGATAAGGGTGGCTGGGCTGAACGCTCTACCGCCGAGGCCTTTGTGGACTATGCTGACGTTGTCAGTCGAAAACTGGGAGACCGCGTAAAGCATTGGATTACCCATAACGAGCCGTGGTCGACAGCAGTTCTGGGCCATCGAGTCGGCATGCACGCACCGGGATTGAAAGACCTTCCTATGGTGCCCAAGGTCAGCCACCATCTGCTGCTTTCCCATGGTTGGGCTGTTCCTGTGCTGCGCTGCAACAGCCCTGACGCTGAAGTTGGTATTACTCTCATCCTGTTTCCGCTTATGCCCGGCCCCTCGAATACTGCCGTCCCCCCGGTTTTTCGCAAGTTGGACGGCTTATTCAATCGCTGGTTTCTCGATCCGTTGTATGGTCGTCGCTATCCCGCTGATATAGTGGCTGAGCACATTGAGGCCGGCCATCTGCCGGCGGACGGCCTGAATTTCGTCAAGCCAGGCGATTTCGAAGCCATCGCCACACATACTGATTTCCTGGGTGTTAACTATTACTCCCCGGTGATACTGCGCAGCGAGGTCACCCCTGAAAATGAGAACGAGCCTATGACGCTGCTCTACCACGGGCCGGAATACGAGTACACCGACATCGGCATGATGGTCTATCCGGATGGTCTTCGCCACCTGTTGAGCCGGCTCTATTTCGAGTATCAAGTTCCCAAAATGTACATCACTGAAAATGGTGCTAGTTACTCGGATGGTCCCGATGCAAAAGGGCGCGTGCGGGATCGAAGGCGGCTGAGATATCTACGTGACCATCTTGTGGCTGCCTATCGAGCCATCGAATGCGGTGTGCCCCTGGCTGGCTATTTCGTTTGGTCATTGATGGACAACTTTGAATGGAACTTCGGCTACACGCAGCGCTTTGGTATTGTCTGGGTGGATTATGGTAATCAGAAGCGAATTCTTAAGGATAGCGCCCTCTGGTACAAGCAGGTAATTGCTGAAAACGGGTTTGCGGTGCCAGCCCGCTCGCGTTGAAAAAGACCAGGTTCTGCTTCTGTATCTTCATTAGAGGCGACCCATCGGGTCGCCTCTAAACATAGCCATGCATTACAGATTTTGAGTTTATGATGATGCGAATCTGTGATATAATATAGACTCTACCGGAGTGGCGGGATGATATTTTCTTCAACTTTTTTCTGTACCTGCTGAGATTGGCCTCTTCTCTCTGCGAGGCTCGGCAGGTGCTGAGCCTGACGGAGTTCCCTTTAGAAGACGAATGCAGCCTTCCTACTCACAACAGGTGGAGAAGGCTTCGGTAAGGAGATAGAATGAGCAAGTGGGTTTCAGAGAGGAAAGTGGTGCTTGATGCCGCCCGAAAAATGTCCGAAAAAGGCTTTGTAGTCGGCACAGCGGGAAACGTGAGTATGCGCCTTGTAGACCCTGGTGGGAAGGGATTGATGGCCATTACCCCCACCTCACGCTACTATGACACAATTGGTGTGGACGATATAGCAGTCGTTGATTTCGATGGGCAGCGCGTTGAAGGAGAGATCAGCCCTTCTGTCGAGATAATGTTACATATAGGGGTCTATAAGGCCCGCAAAAAGGTGAATGCTGTCATCCACAGCCACCCTGCTCTCAGCAGTGCCTTTGCGGTTTCCGGAATGGAGATACCCCCTATCGTTGAAGACCAGGTCACCTATCTCGGCGGCGGTATAAAAGTAGCTGAGTATGCCATCTCTGGCAGTGGAGACCTGGTCAAGAAAGCGCTGGCTGCTCTGGGGCCGAGAAATGCGGTATTGCTGGCAAACCACGGTGCGGTCTGTGTGGGTAGAGACATGCGGGAAGCTCTCACGAATTGTGAGATGCTGGAGAAGACAGCGAAAATATATATCTGCGTCTTGAGCATGGGCAAGCCTAAGCCGATTCCTGATGAATCCCTGGAGGCAATAAGCCTCTACTTCAATTACGTGCATGGTGATAGTGAATAGAAGCGTAGCTGGCAACCTGTTAGTCTAGAGGGGGAAAATGGCGGACCGAGACAAACTCTATATGGGGATAGACGTTGGGTCGGTGAGCCTGAATATAGCTATCATCGATGAACAGGTACGCTTGTGTGCCAGCGTGTACGAACGCACTAAGGGGCAGCCCGTCCCAGTATTGCTTGAGGCTCTCAACAGGCTTGCTGGAGATTTCCCCTGGGTGAGTGGCGTCCTGGCTACAGGGAGTGGACGCGACCTGGTTGCCGATATCCTGCATGTAGATAAAGAAAACGAGATTATCACCCAGGCCAGGGCTGTTACCCATTACCACCCCGAGGTCAGGACGGTTATCGAGATTGGGGGACAGGATTCGAAGCTGATTTTCCTCGAGTTTGATGAAAAGAAAGGGAAGCCGGTCATTATCGACCATGCCCTTAATGAGATATGTGCCGCCGGAACAGGTTCCTTCCTCGACCAGCAGGCGTATCGCCTGGGGATTTCTATCGATAAAGAGTTCGGCGCTCTGGCGGTGAAATCCACAAGGCCAGCGAATGTCGCTGGCCGATGTAGCGTCTTCGCCAAGTCTGATATGGTTCATTTGCAGCAGGAAGGCACCCCCAAAGAGGATATAGTAGCCGGGCTCTGCTATGCCCTGGCCAGGAACTATATAAGTAACCTGGGCAAAGGCAGAAAATTCAACAAACCCATAGCATTCCAGGGCGGCGTGGCAGCAAATCAAGGTGTGGTCAAAGCCTTTGAGGATTTGCTAGGCCTGCAGCCGGGGGAATTGATTATTCCCGAACACTTCTTAGTCATGGGAGCTCTCGGCTCGGCAATCATGGCTCTGGAAAAGGGCATTGATGCTCCTCTGGAACTACGCAAAGCGATAGGTGATTTGAGGCAGTACATCGTTAAAACAGCCAGCGAGTCGAAGCAAGGCTATTTAAAGAGATTGATCTGGAGTGGTGATGGACTTAAGCCCATTCCCGACGATATCCAAAGTCCTGATAGACAGAAAGAAAAGGTATTTCTGGGAATCGACGTAGGCGCAGCGAGCACTAACATAGTCATTTTAGATAAAGATAAGAGGCTGTTGCGCAAGAGATACCTGATGACTGAAGGCGAGCCAATTGAGTCGGTTAAGACAGGCCTTTTAGATATAGCTAAAGATATAGAAGACCTCGTGGAGGTTCAAGGGGTGGGGGTCACCGGCAGCGGGCGCTATTTTGTGGGCGATTTCGTTGGGGCTGATGTGGTAATCAATGAGATTACGGCACAGGCTAGAGCAACCATAGAAATCGACAATTCTGTTGATACCATATTTGAAATAGGGGGCCAGGATTCAAAATTCATCCGCTTAAAGAACGGGGTGGTGGTAGACTTCGAGATGAACAAGGTCTGCGCTGCGGGAACCGGCTCGTTCCTTCAAGAACAGGCCGCTCGACTTGGTATCAAGATTGAGGAATTCAGCGGACTCGCTTTTAACTCGAAGAAACCTGCTGATTTGGGCACACGTTGCACTGTTTTTATGGAGTCTGATTTAATACATCATCAACAAGTTGGCTTGCCTAAAGTCGACCTCGTCGCCGGGCTTTCGTATTCAGTAGCCAATAATTACATAGAGAAAGTTATAGGAAATAAAAGGATTGGCGAGAGAATATACTTTCAGGGTGGCGTAGCATCAAACAAGAGTGTGGCTGCGGCGTTTGAAAACATTCTGGGTAAACAGATTGTCATACCTGAGCATCACAATGTGACCGGTGCCATAGGCGCTGCCCTGATTGCGCGGGAGAGAGGAAACGGGAACCAGCCGAAAAGCAATTTCGCAGGCTTTGATCTACGGAATCGAACATATCAAGTCAAGACATTTGAGTGTCAACATTGTCCCAATCACTGCGATGTAAAGAGGGTGTTGATAGGTGGTAAAAGGGAATCGTTCTACGGCGGCATCTGCGATAGATACGACATTCAACGGGGAGAGAGTGCTGCTAAGGGGTTGCCCGATCTTTTCAAAGAGCGAGAAGAGATGTTTATGCGCTTCTATAAGGAGGATGAGTTCGATAAGGGCTCGCCTGTAATCGGGATTCCCAGGATACTTATGTTCTTCGAGCAATTTCCTCTCTGGGCAACATTTTTCAGGGAACTCAGGCTTAGGGTGGTGCTCTCCGACAAAACTAATAGTAGACTCATTCATGGGGGGCTCCAAGAAGTCTTGGCCGAAACATGCTACCCGGTAAAGGTTGCCTATGGGCATATGGTCAATCTCATAGAGAAAGGTGTCGACAGTATATTTCTGCCCTGCGTAATCGATCTTGAGAAGGATAGGGATGATGTAAACAGAAGCTACAACTGTCCCTATATTCAGGCTATCCCATTCATTCTGAAAGCCGCCTTCGAAAACAGGGTCAAAATCATGAGCCCTACCCTATTTATGGAAAAAGAAAAGAGAAACCTCGAGAGTCAAATGATGGAGATAGGCAGGGGGTTTGGGAAGGCGAAGAAGGATATCGCCTCAGCTATAACCCTGGCACTTAAATCACAGGAAGAGTTTGAGGGGATGCGGCTGAGGAGAGGCAAAGAGATACTGGATAGCCTCAGGGATGATAAGCAGGCAATAGTAGTGATAGGCAAACCTTATAACGTTCATGACACGGGGTTGAATCTGAATATCTCTAAAAAGCTGCGAAAGTTGGGGGTAATAGCCATACCTTATGACCTGCTGCCTCTGGATACCGTAGAGTTACCTGCTCACTATTCAAACTTGGTCTGGAAGAACGAACAGAATCTCTTGAGATCGGCGCTGATGGCGAAGGCCAGTAAAAATCTTAATCCCATAATGATCACCAATTATGGCTGTGGCCCGGATGCCTTTTTTGCCAAATATCTTGAGGATACAATGGGCGAAGACCCGTATCTGACTCTTGAGGTTGATGAACATAGCGGTGATGCCGGAATGGTAACCAGGATCGAGGCTTTCCTTGATACCATTAATAGACCGAGAGCCAAAGAGCCTGAAAAGGCTGTCGAGGATATGAGTGTGGTGGGTTCCCGTGGACTAATAAGTATCTTCAAGCCGTCGAAAAAGATAAAGGAGTTAGAGAAGATACTTTATATTTACAATGCTTCTGGGCACTCTAATATTTGGGCTGCTGCCTTCCAAGCGGTGGGCGTAGACGCTAGAGTGTTACCGATGCCTGATGAACAATCCGAAGAGCTGGGAAGAAAAAATGCTTCTGCCAGAGAATGTCATCCATATCTGGTTACTACGGGGGATTTGGTCAAGAAGGTGCAGTCTAACGACTTTGATCCTGATAGGTCAGCATTTGTGACCCTGAACTTCGATGGCTCCTGCCGTATGAGCCAATATGGCTTATCACAGAAACTGGTTCTCAAGAGATTAGGTTTAAGCCGTGTGCCTGTAATTGCTCCCATTACCTCTATCCGTCACGATGATGCGAGTCGAATGTTTGGCATCAACTGGGCCAAGTCTATCTGGAAAGGCTGGCTGGCCACGGATGTCTTGTTAAAAAAGTTGCTGCATACCCGTCCCTATGAGATAAATAAGGGTGAGAGCGAGAGGGTTTATGAAAAGGCGATACTGGACATATCTGCCGGTATCGTCAAGGGTGATTTCGACAAGGCTTTGAAAAAGTCGATAGCTGCGATGGATGAGATCCCGACAAAGAAAGAGAGCAGGCCAATAATAGGAATTGTCGGCGAGTTTTATAGTTGCATGAACTCATGGGCCAATAATGACATAATTCGAGTGCTGGAGTCACTGGGGGCAGAAGTGAGGTATGGACCTAGCACCACGGATTACCTGGTGTATTTTAATGAGGCATATCCTGGCATTCACCTGTCCCGAGGGGAATATATTGCTGCCCTTTATTATTATGTTAGAAGATTGTGGTTTATGGGCTGGAAAGGAAGAATTGAGGGGATGCTGGGGGACGACATCTATGAGGCGTGCAGGGTGCCCAAGGTGGCGGATAGGATGGAAGCTGCGGCTCCTTATGCCACGGATGCTATAGATCCTGTGGTAACCGTTAACTTATCTAAGGCAAAGAACTATGCGATGGGAGGTTGCAGCGGTATAGCTAACCTTATCGTACTTAATTGTCTCTATGGGACTTTAGCAACTGCAATATACAAAAAGGTACAGAGAGAGCACAACCAGATACCCATGATTACCATGATATATGAGGGATTAAAACCAACCAACGAAAAAACTAGGATAGAGGCCTTTGTGCACCAGGTGAAGTCTTATTACGAAAGATATGTCTATAGGGGTTAGGTAGCTTGTCAAAATTGCTTGAAATAGTGAGAGGCAGGACAGGGAAGGGAGGAAAAGTTAAGGGGGATTAAGGCATCGGCTCTTGACAAATATGCCTTAAAGTGTGATATTTATATCTAAAAGGGGTCACTATAAGTATCAATTCAGGCCAAATTAGCGCGGGAGGTCTAGAAATGCCGTCAAAGGCAAAAAGGTCTATCCTTGAACCGCCAGCTAAATTTGTCTCGCAGAAGGTACTTTCGCTTGATGCAAAAGTAATAGAAAAATACGTACCTGATAAATTGCTGCTTCTTCTGATAAATGCCGTAGATAAACGTGCTTCACCCAGGACAATCGATGCCATTGTGGACAAGATAGAAAAACATATTTCTTCGAAGTTGCGTGCCTCCCTTCTCAACGTAGCAGATGAGTACGTACCAGACACTGTAGCGAGTTCGAGAAAGGTCTCCTCGGTCGTTGCGGGAATAGGTAAGTATATCCCGGACAGGATAATACCTGCTGAGTCCGCTGAGAAATGGTCAAATCTGAAGACTAAGTTCAGCATCCCGACATTGCTAGTAAAAGAGGGCAAGGCTGCCCCCGCGGGAGATTGATACAATTTTGGGCCGACTCGCTTCTAAGATTGTGGCCTGGCGTCAGATATATAGTAAGCTGTAGTGGAAATAGAAAGCTCCGCGCTTTCTGCTCTTGATTCCGTTTATAGTTTGGTTGCGTGGGAGAGCTTTCTTTAGGATGAATTGAGATGTTGTATAAGAAGGTTTGTATAGAGGCATTCGGGTACGAATTACCAGAAGAGATTGTCACCTCTCTTAGCTTGGAAGAGAGGCTAGCCCCGGTCTATGAGAAGGTGAACCGAAATTATGGGCGCCTGGAGTTGATGACTGGAATTCGTGAACGTCGGTTCTGGGATGAGAATACGCCACCGAGTAAGTTCAGTACCAAAGCGGCGGAAAAGGCTATTGCTAAGTCAGGAATTGATAAAAATCAGCTCGAATGTCTTCTTAGTACCTCTGTGAGTCGTGATTTTCTCGAGCCAGCCACGGCTTTTGTAGTCCATGATTCTTTAGGCCTTCCGCCCACCGCCGTTATTTTTGATATCTCAAACGCATGTCTAGGTTTCATCAATGGTATGGTAACCCTCGCGAATATGATCGAATTGGGGCAGGTAAAAGCAGGGATTGTAGTTGGCAGCGAGAGCAGCAGGCGTCTTACTGATGCCACAATCGACGCGCTATTGAAGGACCCGGATATTAATCGGGCCAAGCTCAAACAGGGTTTTGCTTCTCTTACTATGGGTTCTGGAGCCGTAGCAGCAGTATTAACTCACTCGTCTTTATCGAAATCGGGCCATAGACTTGTAGGTGGCGTGGTAAGAGCTGCTTCGCAGCACAATGGCCTCTGCCGTGTAGACAATGACACCTGCTTCTTTGACGAAGATAGTTATCCTAGCATGCATGCGAACTTTGAAGGAATTTTAAAAAATGGCTTGGGATTAGCGACTGAGACATGGAAGGCTTTCGAGAAAGAGTTGGGATGGCACAATGGGACAGTGGACAAGATTTTCAACCATCAGGTCAGCGTTGTCCACCAGGAGATGCTGTTCCGCACTTTGAATCTGGATAAGTCGAGAGGCTTTTCCACAGTGGAATATCTGGGTAACATCGGCTCGTGTTCTCTGCCCATTTCGTTTGCCATAGGGGTTGAGCAGGGCCATGTTAAGGCTGGCGATAAAGTTGCGATGATGGCGGCAGGTAGCGGCTTAGCCTGCATTATGCTGGGCCTTGAGTGGTAGCTCAAGGAGATGATATAGGGCATGATATAGCGGCTAAGATGAACGATGAAACGCGAATTGTTATTACGGGAATCGGTCTGACTGCACCAAACGGGAACAATCTCACAGAATTTCGACAGAACTTGCTCGCTGGTAAATCTGGGGTAGGGAAGATCGAGACCCACTATATGGGTGAGGTCATAGCTGGCATTTGCCATTTTGATCCTCTGAAGTATCAGAAAAAAAAAGAAGTTCGTCGCGGAACGCGGGCAGGTTCTATCGCAATCTATTGCGCTAATGAAGCAATAGCTGATTCTAAACTGGCTCTTTCTTCTGTTGACAAATCGAGAATCGGCATTTATCTCGGCGTTACCGAGCATGGTAACGTGGAGACAGAGAATGAGGTCTACAACATCAAACAATTTGACTACAATGTAGATTTTTGGTCCCACCACCATAACCCGAGAACTGTTGCCAATAATCCGGCCGGCGAAATCACCTTGAATATGGGAATTACAGGTCCACACTATACATTGGGAGCTGCTTGCGCTGCAGGCAGCATTGGAATCATACAGGGTTTACAGATGCTCCTACTCGGTGAAGTAGATTTAGCCTTGACCGGCGGGGTTTCAGAGACACCTAATACCTTTGGTGTTTTCGCTGCTTTTAAAAATGAAGGAGCGTTGGCGAGCCATCCTGACCCTCAGAAGGCATGCCGGCCTTTTGATAAGAACAGGAACGGTATTGTCGTCTCCGAGGGTGGCTGCATCTGTGTTCTGGAAAAGTTGAGCGCTGCCCTCGAAAGAGGCGCACGGATTTACGGCGAAGTCGTTGGATATGCTATCAACTCGGATGCGTCGGATTTTATTCTGCCAAACCCGCAGAGACAAACTGAATGTATGAGGCTTGCTCTTAAGAAAGCAGGCATCTCACCAGGCGAAGTAGATATTATTAATACTCACGCAACCGGGACTCGTGAAGGGGACAAGGCTGAATGTCAGGCAATCAGAGGCGCCTTTGGGGATGATACCGAAATATATATAAACAACACTAAAAGTTTTATTGGTCACACTATGGGTGCTGCCGGTGCTTTGGAATTAGTGGGTAATCTGCCATCCTTCGAGGATAATATCGTTCACCAGACGATCAATGTAGATGACTTAGACCCCGACTGCGCTTTTAAAAACCTTGTGATAAACGAACCCAGAAAAGTCGACAAAGTTGACTACATTCTGGATAACTCCTTCGGTATGTTGGGCATCAATTCCGCCCTTATCGTTAAGAGATATGAAGAATGAACACAAAGGAACTATTCCATCTAGTGTATTAGAGGGGAACATATGAAAGCACAAGACATTCGAGCCATGATCTTAGAGGTTATTCATCAGATTGTTCCAGATGAAGACCTGAGTAATCTCAAAGGTGATGTCCGCATACGAGACCAAATTGAAATGGACTCGATGGATTTCCTGGACATCATGATGGAGTTGCGGAAACGCTACGGTATCAAGGTGCCGGAAGAAGACTATATGAAGTTGTCGACTCTGGATGGCTCTGTGGCTTATCTAGAGCCGCTGATGAAACAGTTCTAATCGTTAGGTGCTAGAGAACCCGAATACATCGTTTCACCCCATTCAACCGAAGAATCGAAGATGCGCAGCAATTTCTCCCCTTGAGAAAAGGGGAGAAAGTTATCTTTAGGGCATGGCTATGAGTTATGACGTTCTCATTATAGGTGCAGGGATGTCGGGTCTCGCTGCCGGCATTAGATTGGCCTACTATGGCAAAAAGGTCTGTATCTTGGAAAAACACCATCGTGTCGGGGGACTGAATTCATTTTATAGCCGAGACGGTCATAAATTTGATGTCGGCCTCCATGCCATGACCAATTATGTACCCAAGGGGACTAAATCAACCCCGTTGCCGAAGTTGCTGCGACAGCTCAAGCTGCAAGCTGAAGATTTCGCTCTCTGCCAGCAGCGTATATCGGTAGTCAGATTCCCTGGGAAAACCCTCAGCTTCAATAATGACTTGAACTTTTTTATCCAGGAAGTGTCCGAGAATTTCCCAGCGCAAGCTGACAATTTTCGAAAGCTGCTCAAGGCCATCTCTGAATATGATGCCTTGGCTCTGGAGGCGAAACCCCTCTCGGCTCGCGACGTCATAAGTTCGATTATCTCAGACCCGCTCCTCATCGATATGCTCTTTTGTCCTCTTATGTTTTACGGTAATGCCCAGGAAAACGACATGGAATTCGGGCAGTTCGTTATCATGTTTAATAGTATCTTCTGCGAGGGCTTCGCCAGGCCACAAGATGGAGTTCGGCATATTCTGAATATATTAGTCAAGCAATATGAGGACAGTGGGGGCGAATTGAGGCTGAAATGCGGGGTGAAGAGTATTCAAGTCGCTAGCGGCAGGGTTGAATCAATAGTGCTCGATAATGGTGAAGTGCTCAGATCTGATAATGTAATATCATCGGCTGGTTATGTTGAAACGATGAGGCTTCTATCCGATTATGACCCTGCTGGGTTTAAATATGATGTTGGGCGGCTTTCGTTCGTAGAGTTTATCATGGTTCTGGATAAAGAGCTCGCTGAGACGGGTTACAATACAACAATTACCTTTTATAATAACTCTGATAAATTCAACTATAGAAAACCGGACAAATTGGTTGATGTCTCGAGTGGCGTTATATGCTGCCCCAACAATTTTCAGTTCGAAAGTCCATTGTCTGAAGCTATAATCAGAGTAACCAACATGGCCAACTTCGAGCTCTGGAACAATCTGGATAAAGAGGAGTACAAAGCTCAAAAAGCCGCCTGGCTTGAAACTACACTTAAAGAGGTAGTAAAATTCGTGCCAGATTTTCGTGATTCCATCGTTTATACTGATATATTTACTCCTAAAACAATTTATAAATATACCGGTCATTTAAACGGCGCAGTGTATGGGACCCCAAACAAAATCAAGACAGGGAGAACCCATTTAAAGAACCTTTTTATCTGTGGCACGGACCAGGGATTCTTGGGAATCGTGGGGGCAATGCTGAGCGGGATATCTATGGCGAACCTTCATATCCTACAAAAAGGATAAAGACTTAAGGGGTTCACGATGAGCGATAAGTTGAAGGATATAAAGCCTGAATACGATGCCATAGTTATCGGCAGCGGATTAGCGGGGCTGACTTGTTCCAATATGCTGGCCAGGAACGGTCATTCGGTTCTACTTATGGAGCAGCACCATCAACTCGGTGGATTGGCTGCCTGGTTCAAGCGCAAGGGAGGTCATATCTTCGATGTCTCCTTGCATGGATTTCCTGTCGGCATGATTAAAACCTGCCGTAAGTATTGGACGCCAGAGATTGCAGACATGATTGTTCAGCTTAAGGGAATCAGATTCGACAACCCTCAGTTCTCCTTCACCACGACTTTTGACAGGGAGGACTTCACCCGCATTCTACAGGAGAGATTCAAAATACCTCGAGATAATATTGAGGCATTTTTCAACACAGCCAGAGACATGAATTTCTACGATGACCAGACCATGACCACCAGGGAGCTTTTCGAGAAGTTCTTTCCGGGTCATGATGATGTTGTCCGAATGTTAATGGAACCAATAGCTTATGCTAACGGCTCTACCCTGGATGACCCGGCGATAACCTATGGGATTGTGTTTTCCAACTTCATGAGCAAAGGCGTTTATACTGTCCGGGGCGGGACAGACAAATTCATAGAGAAGATGAAGGCTGAACTTATTAAGAATGGCGTGGATATTGTGACCAGGTGCCCGGTGGAAAGAATTATCGTTGAGGATAAGAAGGTTGCTGGAGTCGTGGCAGATGGGAAAGCGATAAAATGTAAGGCTGTTGTATCTAACGGCAATCTGAAATCAACCGTTCATAAACTAGTTGGTGATGAGCATTTCTCCGAGAGCTTTATTGAAAAGGCAAGAAAGGTACGCCTGAACAACAGTAGTTGCCAGGTTTACATAGGTATTAAAAAAGGTGAAAAATTCGATTACATAGGTGATTTACTTTTTACATCGGTGGCAGAGAAGTTCGATTCCGTAAAACTTCGCAGCAGGGATATAACCAGCAGGACGTTCTCTATCTATTACCCCGAAACGAGGCCGGGCTCTGATATGTACTCGATTGTGTCATCTACAAATGCAAACTACGAAGACTGGGCGAACCTGTCCCAGGAAGAATATCGCGCCTCTAAGAAGGAGTTAATCGAATCGACACTGGATGTTTTGGAGAAATACATCTCTGGAATCAGGTTGAAAATAGATTGGGTCGAGGCTGCTACCCCCAAAACGTTTCAGAGATATACTCTTCATGAATGTGGCGCCTCTTTCGGTACTAAGTTCGAAGGATTGAAGATAAGCATGGGGCTTCCAGAGGAGATAGGCGGCCTTTTCCATACGGGGTCAGTGGGGATAATTATGTCGGGGTGGTTGGGTGCGGCTAACTACGGAGTGATTGTTGCGAACAATGTGGACAAGTTTTTGACGCCGTGATTTCGTCTTGGGGAGGCAGTTAATGCATGATTTCAAAGGACAGACTGTCATTGTCACAGGAGGCACGAGGGGGATAGGCAGGAGCATTGCCGAGAGTTTCCTGAAAACTGGGGCTCGAGTTATCGTCACTTACTCCTCAAATGAAGCTGCTGCGGCAAAATTTAGGCAGGAGAACAGTCAGTACGCTGAGAATATAGACATACAAAAATGTGATGTGGCTAAATACAAAGAAGTCGAGAGCTTTTTCGAATACATGGACAAGAAATACGAAGGCTTTGAAGTCCTTGTGAATAACGCTGGCATTCGGAAGGACGCTGTTCTGGCCATGATGAAAGAGTCGGAGTGGCACGATGTGCTGGAGGTCAATCTCAGCGGTGTCTTCTACATGTGCAAGTTTGCCGTGATGAGTCTGATGCGAAATAGATATGGGCGGATTATCAATATAACCTCTCCTTCGGGGAAGTACGGATTCGAAGGCCAGGCTAACTATGCCGCCTCGAAGGCGGGCCTGATCGCATTGACCAAATCATTGTCCAAGGAGGTCGCCCGACGAGGCATTACGGTCAATTGCGTCTCACCGGGATTTATAGCAACTGAGCTAATCGAGGACCTGTCTAAGGAGTTACGCGATTCTTATATAGCCCAGATTCCAGTGAAGAGATTCGGGAAGCCTGAGGAGGTTGCTGCTTGCGTTCTTTTCCTGGCTTCCAGAGAGGCATCGTACGTTAATGGCGCTACGCTTGAAGTGACTGGAGGTCTATAGAATGGAGCAAATACTAAAGGCGATACCTCATCGTCCACCGTTCTTGTTCGTTGACAAGGTCATAGAGTTGACAGATACAAAGATTAGGGCGATAAAGGAGATAAGTCCGGAGGAGCCATTTTTCAAAGGGCATTATCCTGGGAATCCCATCATGCCTGGTGTTCTTATTTGTGAGTGTATTTTTCAAACAGCGGCGATTTTGCTCTCCAGTATCTTCGGAGGCGCCGGCGATAGCATCCCCGTGCTAACCAGAATCAGCAATGCCAAGTTTAAGAAAATGGTTAAGCCGGGTTCTGTCCTGGAAATGGAAACTGAGTTGGTGGAGAGAGTGAGCAACGCATTTTTCCTCAAGGGCAAAGCGTCAGTCTCAGGTAACACTGTGGTAACAGTTGAATTCGCTTGCAGCTTAGCTAAACCAGAGAGCTAAAGTTCGAAAGTAGAGGTAACGATATGGACTTCTTAGGTATCGCGGAGAAAACGTTTCTTATCTTCGGTGTAGCAAACAAAAAGAGCGTTGCTTTCTCAATCAGCCAGGTTCTTTCAGAGGCAGGGGCTAAGGTTGTCTATGTCGTTCAGTCTCAGGAAACAAAGGAGAGTGTTTCGAAGATTCTTCCCGGTGCAGACATATACATATGTGACGTCGAACTGGAACAGGAAATCACAAAGTTGGCTGAAGACATCTCTAAGAAGTACCCCAAGTTCCATGGCATCGTTCATTCTATCGCTTTTGCCAATTACGGAACGCAGCTTAAGCCATTTCACGAGACGAAGAGAAAGGACTTTTTACAGTCTGTTGATATATCCTGTTATTCATTAATCAGTATTGCGAATGCATTCAAAGACTTGCTAGATAAGAATGCATCTGTGGTCACTATATCGATTTCAACCACCAGGATGGCGGCAGAGCCCTATGGGTGGATGGCGCCCGTCAAGGCTGCTCTGGATTCAACCATATGCTTCCTGGCCAAATCCTTCAGTTCGTTTTCTCAGGTCAGATTCAACTCAGTCAACGCTAGTCTATTGAAAACCTCCGCATCCGCAGGGATACCAGGATACTTGGATTATTATCTTTTTGCCGAGCAATTGACACTGCGTAAGAGAGCCCTGGAAACCCGAGAAGTGGCTAATACGGTAGCTTTTCTTTTGAGCGACCGCTCCAGCGGCATCAATGCCCAGGGCATCGTGGTGGATTGCGGAATGTCGGTCAACTATTTTGATAAAAATATCATAGATAAGGCAATGAGGGTTTGATGAGTCCGATGACCCTGTTTCCTGTAATATTGCCAGTCTCTGAAATGGGGCACAAACTCTCTGGCAGAGAGAAAGTAGCGAGGTTAAGCATCATTTCGAGAGAAGCATTGAGGCTAAGCGCAGAAAAGAGTGGGGTGAAGCTTGGGGAGCTTCTGAAGGATGAAGACGATGTCCCGTGCCCGTTTGATGGCAATTATTGGTCTCTCTCACACAAGCCAAAGTATGTGGCAGCGGTCGTAAGTAAGGAGAAGGTGGGCATCGATATCGAAGAGATAAAGCCCCGGTCGGAATCTATATTCAGCCTTGTGGCGAGCAATGAAGAATGGGAGCTAAGCCAAGACAGGTCTTGGAGAACCTTCTTTCGCTACTGGACTGCGAAAGAGGCGGTTCTAAAAGCTGTTGGCGTCGGCATCGGTGGATTGAGAGCATGTAAGCTGGTCTCGATTCCAGAAGCTAATCATATGGTGCTAAACTATAAGAATCTTCTCTTTACAGTCGGGCAACTTATTTATAAAAACCATATCATTTCAGTGCTTAAAAACGACAACACAGTCGAATGGATTATTGCCTAAATAGTGACCTTTCCTGAGACGGCTTTGTATTTTTGGGGCCTTATCTTGTACAATAGGTAAACAGCGATTTAGGCGACCCACAAGAATTTCTCGTGTAAACAATAGTTTTATCTCATCAAGGAGCTAATAGTGACGGTATCGATTGTCAAATTCGATGGCTCTCTTGAATCCATCGGTCGCGCTATCGAACTAGCCGCCGGCTTCGATAAACTTGGTAAGAACGACCGGGTCTTGATAAAGCCCAATATCACCTTCGGTGGGTGGGTCGAGATACCGCCTTACGGCATGGTAACTACCTCTAAGATGATGGAGGGCATCCTTTGGAAGTTGGTAGAGCATGGGTGCAATAATATCACTATCGGTGAAGGTACCATCCTTGGCGCGCTGGGCTCTAATACCAGAAGAGGTTTTAAACAGACAGGAATCGATCGGGTAGCCAAGAGATACGGTGTTAAGTTAATCGATTTCAATGATGGGCCGTTCGATTATAGAGATTTGGGGGGTATTAAGGTCGGCATCTCAAAGGCTGCACTGGAGGCTGACTTCTTGATTAATGTGCCAGTGCTGAAGACGCACGCTCAGGTGAAAGTATCTCTGGGCTTCAAGAATCTAAAAGGTTGCCTTGAAGTAGCATCAAGGAAAGCCTTTCACATGAAAGGCTTAGAGCATCTGATATGTCTCTTGAACCAATCTCTAAGGAGTGACCTAACGATAATAGACGGCATCTATATGTTGGAAAAAGGGCCGGATGCTATGATGGGCGTGGCACACCGCAAAAATTTGATCATAGCCAGCCGCGATGCATTCGAGTGTGATTGTGTGGGGGCCACAATCCTTGGATTTGAGCCCTCGCAGATTGACCACCTCAGAGAATATGCTCAACTTAATAACAGGCCCCTGGATGTAAGCGCGTTTCAAATTGTGGGAGAGCGCCTTGAACCGCTGAAAGAGAAACTGATGTGGGAAGTGGACTCAGGAGCAGAGTTATTCGAGTTTGCCGGTATAACCGGCCTATCGGTTCCCCATCCAGGACAACATCTCTGCTCCGGATGCTATGCTAACCTTGCTTACGCTTTGGGTGTATTTGGCAAGGTCAGTCCTAATCGGAACCTCGGCGATACTGCGATTTACAGCGGAAGAAATGGGGTGCCGCAGGTAACAGGGCAGAGAATAATCCTCTATGGCAACTGTGCCATCCAGAGTAATAATAAGACAAACCATAAAGCCAGCCTCACTGGCTGTCCTCCTAAAACGATGAGTACGCTGTTCTTCGTGATGAGAACGCTATTTTCGAAACCGAGGCTGTTCAAAACGATACTGCTCGGAAGCCCTAAATTGCTTGCTTTGAGAGTAGGAGTCTATTCGGGAAATATTCCCAAGTGGAGAGTCTATCGGCTGCCGGAATTCGATAAAAGGCACTTCCGTGAGCCGCGATGGCAGGGTATTTCAAGGGTGCTCTCAAAATGGCGAAAGTGAGCCTTTTTCGCCCAGCTCATTGATGAATGTGCTGGTTCACTTCAGACTATTCGGAGAAGCTTAACTGTAGATGCTTCGTAAATAGCGCACATACTTGCTTACGTAGTAGAGGATAACCAGGAAAGCAGCGATAAGAACAATATTCGCATAATGCCAATCGATTATGCGTAGCATAATCGTAGGATAGACAAAAGCTGCAAGGATGTTTGTATCCAGGTGTGGTATCGATAGCCTTCCTTCCTTCCTTGCTATAAGTCCCAGTATGGGTACTATGAAGGCTACTGTTATCAACCCTACAGCAAGGAGCCAGAACGCTTCCACCTTGATAGCGAGGCTGACTATTGTTATATAAACCAGAATCAAGTCGGCTATAGCGTCGAAGGTTGCTCCATATGTGACGGTTTTTTTGCTCAGCCGTGCAGCATAGCCGTCGAGGAGGTCTGTCATTGCGGCGGCAGCAAAGAGATAATAAGCAGGAAACAGCTCATTGGAGAATATGAGCCATGATATTATTGGGGCTGCAATAATCCTGGAGGCTGTAAGAACATCAGCTAGTCTCAATGCCTTGCTTGATTTCCCCTTTATACTTGGTTAAAAATCTCTGTAAAGACACTTTAATAGTCAGCTACAAAAATCTTAGATAGCCTTTCGGACAATTCGTTAACAGTATAGTTTTGCATTGTGCACTCTGTCAAGGTATTAAGAATGATGGCCAGCTTGTTGAAATTTGCTAAGAACTCCTCCCTTTTTTGCTTACCTGTTTAGCTCGTTTAAGCACGGCATCTTTGTAGACTCGGACAAGGCTGCGCCCGTGCTGAGCTATTTTCCCTCGCTTCTTTTGCAGCTTCTTCTCTCGCCGTTCCTGTTTCGTCTCTTCGGTTTCCAAGATGATATCCTCAACTGAGGTTCATTTGCCGCTTTTTCTCCAGATTAGCGTTTTCTAGGGATCGGAGAAACTGGCTCGCTCACCAGCTCTTTTCTTAGCTCTACAATCTGGTCTCTCAAGAGCGCTGCTTTCTCGAATTCCAGGTTTTTGGCTGCGGCCTTCATCTGTGACTCCAAATTCTTTACCAGCCGCGCTATTTCGTCCTTGGGGATGCCAGTGGCTACGGTGTACTGAGTGCGGCTCTCCGCTACTACCTTGAGCTGGTCGGTTATGCCCTTGATGGCCTTCTTGATGCCCTGTGGCGTGATGCCGTGCTCTTGGTTGTAGGACATCTGAATCTTGCGCCTGCGGTTCGTCTCGTCTATGGCGCGGCGCATGGACTCAGTTATGATGTCGGCATACATGATAACATGGCCGTCTATGTGTCGTGCAGCACGCCCCATGGTCTGTATAAGCGCCCCCTCTGACCTCAGGTAGCCCTCCTTGTCGGCATCCAGGATAGCGACCAAGCTTACTTCGGGCAGGTCCAGTCCTTCGCGGAGCAGGTTGATGCCCACCACCACGTCGTAGACCCCCAGCCTAAGGTCGCGCAGTATCTCCACCCTCTCCAATGTCTCTATCTCAGAGTGCAGGTAGTGCGTCTTTATCCCCATCTCCAGCAGGTAGTCGGCGAGCTGCTCGGCCATCCTCTTAGTCAGGGTGGTGACCAGGCAGCGCTCTCCGCGCACTGTGCGGGTCTTTATCTGGTCGAGGAGGTCGTCTACCTGTCCTTTGGTGGGCTTGACCTCGATAGTGGGGTCGAGGAGTCCGGTGGGGCGGATAATCTGTTCCGCTATCTGGGCGCTGTGTTCGTATTCATAAGGCCCTGGTGTTGCTGAGACATATATCACCTGGTTAATGCGCTTTTCGAATTCATTAAAGTTAAGCGGTCGGTTGTCCAGCGCTGAGGGGAGGCGGAACCCGTAATCCACCAGCGTCTGCTTGCGTGAGATGTCTCCGTGATACATGCCTCTAATCTGGGGCAGGCTCATGTGTGACTCGTCTGTAAAAAGCAAGAAGTCCTCGGGGAAGTAGTCCAGCAGCGTCCAGGGTGGGCTTCCGGCAGGGCGCCTTGCCAGGTGTCGGGAGTAATTTTCAACGCCTGAGCAGTATCCGGTCTCGCGGAGCATCTCGATATCGTAATTGGTGCGAGCCTCGAGCCTCTGTGCTTCCAGCAGCTTACCTTGGCTTTTGAGTTCGGCGAGCCTCTGCTCAAGCTCGGCCTGAATATCGGTAATGGCAGCCATCAGCTTATCGTATGAAGTTACGAAGTGCTTGGCAGGGTATATATCTATCTGCTCTCTATCTGCCAGCAGCTCGCCGGTGAGAGGGTCTATCTCCTGGATGCGCTCTATTTCATCGCCCCAGAACAGGATACGCACTGCTATGTCCTCGTAGGATGGCTGTATCTCCAGGGTATCGCCCCGAATACGGAAACGGCCGCGGGTGAAATCTATGTCGTTTCGCTGGTACTGCATGTCTACCAACTGGCGTACGATGCGGTCACGGCTCCGTTTCTCGCCTTTTTTGAGGCTCACTACGAAGCTGTAGTATTCGCTGGGCTCGCCCAGGCCGTAGATGCAGGAGACCGAGGCCACGATGATGACGTCGCGGCGCATAAAGAGGGCGCGGGTAGAGGCATGGCGCAGCTTATCTATCTCCTCGTTGATATCGGTCTCCTTCTCGATATAAGTGTCGGTGCGTGGGATATAGGCTTCGGGCTGGTAGTAGTCGTAGTAGCTGACGAAGTACTCCACGGCGTTCTCAGGGAAGAAGTCCCTGAACTCGGAGCAGAGTTGGGCAGCCAGGGTCTTGTTATGGGCAATGACCAGGGTGGGGCGTTGCACGCGCTCGATGACATTGGCCATAGTGAAGGTCTTGCCGCTGCCGGTCACGCCGAGTAGGGTCTGTTTCTTATAGTTCTGCTTAAGCCCCTCGACGAGCTTTTCCACCGCCTGGGGCTGGTCGCCGGTGAGTCCGAAATCGGAGACAATTTTGAAGGTGGACATTACGTGCCTACTTGGAGCTAGACCTAGTTTCTTCTGACCATCTCTTCAATAACTCGAGGCCTTGGACACCGCCTTTTGGGTTAGCCCCTCCCAAATCTTTATAGCGTGGCCAATCGTTTGGTATCCGGTTTTTGAAGTGGGCAGAGTAGAAATCTAGGAACCCTAGTAGATTCTGCAGCGTTGTCCTAAGCTTTGTCATCAGGTCGGGCATTCCAAGCTTTGAGTCGAAATCCCTTATGATATCGAACCGGACTCGAAGTTTGCCATGCTCATCCTCCGGCCCAGTATTATTAGGCAATACCATAGCTTGGAAGTGTAGCAACTCGTCTCTCACATTCTTCAACTCAGTGAACCATCCGAGATTATTTGTCAGATATTCTGTCATCGAGGGGTCAAAATTGGTGTGTTTCTGATACCATTTAATCTGCTCGTTGAAAGAAATCCTTTTAGGTTTTTTGCTTGCCTTGGGATAAAAACAGGGAGTCAAAACTGCTACATCTTCCATTAGGCTACGCACGACAACGTAAAACGTCTCAATATCCAACGAAGGCGCTGCCAAAAGCAACTCAAGCGATTCAGGGTTAAGGTTACCTTTTCTAGCTTTTACAAGCATTTCTACATCTTGACTTATGCGTTGTGAGACTAGTTCCAGATGTTGCCAACGCAGGTTGATACTGAATAACGCTGTGTAAAATTTCTTGTCTGTTGCTGTCGGGCATGAGGACGCAAATCCGATTGTCAAGGCAGAGAACTTCACAAGCGTTTGTACTAATATATTCTTCTGCTTAGTCATCCCTCCGCTCCTTACTTACCATCTCCATGTATTCTGAGATGCTGATACGTTCAAAAATCACCAGAGCGAAACTTTCTTGCCTCAGCTCTTTAATTTCCTCTCAAAAGAAATGCCAATTTGATTTTATAGTAACTAGGTTTTACTGGCAATCAGTAGCAGCTATTCGCTTCTCAGCGCCTCCACAGGGTCCATCTTGGAGGCACGTAGGGCGGGATAGAGGCCGGACAGAAGGCTGATGGCCAGACAGATGCCGAGGGCGATTAATGCCCATTCCAAGGGGAAAGCGCCGGGGACGCCGAAGAGCAGCGGCACACTCGTAAACGAGGCAATAGCGGCAATGACCATACCCAGGATTCCACCGAGCAAGCCGATGACGCAGGATTCAAACAGGAACGCTATGAGTATGTGGCGATTCTTAGCGCCTACAGCTTTCAGCACGCCGATCTCTCTCGTTCTCTCTGATACTGTAACCAGCATTACATTCGCTATCCCTATCCCCCCTACCAGCAACGAGATGCCCGCGATAGCCACCAGGGCTAGTTGAATCATGGAGGTTATTTTGTTGGAAATTTCAAGGACATCCTCTTGGGTCGTTATCTTGTATTCCTTTGTCTGGCTCTGGAATGGCGCTGGCAAGATGCCATATAGCTCTTTGCTCTCCTCCTCGGTAACTGTCTGTTGTTCTGGTCGTATCTTCAGCAGTTGGTCCAGCATTTGCTGAGCTTCTACCTTAATAGTATTGACATATTTGACGTTAGAGGTTGTGAGCACTATCGCGCTGTACCCTTCATCTCCCATCATAGAGTTCAGCGTCTTAATGGGCACATAGAGAATCCCCATGCCAATGTCAGGTTGTGGTGACTTGACAAATCCTTTTACCCTGAACTCCTTGGTCACCTGTTGGTTATTAACTGTTACGGTTAATTCGAAGTGCGACATTAAGACAAATGATCTTTGCTGAAAATAACCTTGAATGGAATCTCCTAAGACAGCGTTAAAGCTATCCTGGGACGTCAGCGTCTCTCCAGCAAGCAGCTCACGATTCATAGTCTCAAGATAGCCGGGCTCCACTCCTATGATTAAGACATTTGCTTCCCCCCCCATGTAATTCATTGTTCCAAAGACTGTCCTATCTGCTGTCGCTTCATCTACATAGGGGAGCCGGCTTACCGGATCGTACAGGTAGGGAGCCAGCATATCATTCTGTTTGGTGGTTGAGCCGAACAGCCCATAAGCGCTACCTGGTTGTATGGTCACGAAGTTTGAGCCCAGTGTTTGTATCTGCTTCTCAAAGTAGCCTCGAAAACCCTGGACCATCGCGGCATTGACCAGCACGGCAGTTATGCCGATGAGGATGCCTAGTGTGACCAGAAAAGAGCGAAGCTTGTGGGCGGTGATAGAGTCAACCGCCATCCTTAAGAGCGTGACTGGGTCCACTTCTTTCTCCGCAAAAACCACCACAGCAGCACGAGCAGCACAAATACTACTGTTGGCAGAATATAGACAACAGGATTTATCTTCTGAGCCCCTTCCAGATGGACTACTGTATTGATCGGCTGAGTCTCGTAGGTCTGTCGGCCTACGCGGTATACCAATTTGAAGCTGAGCTGGTCTCCATCTTTGAGGTTACTGGTCTCCACCTTGAAGTTAGCAGGCAAGAAATCGTTAGGGGACATACTCCCGATGAAGAACTCCGACGGTGATGCTTCGAAATTTCCTACAGGTACTACGCTAACTGCGTCCACCTCTACAGGAAGGTCGTTTGCCACATGCAACAGGACCAGCGCCTCATCCCCTTTGGTAGCGACTATACGCTGAGCTTGGATAAGCCGCATAGTAGGTGTCCCTACAATTAGGGCATCGACGGTAAACTCTTTTTGAACTGTAACACTGCCGATCCTGTAGGATAGCTGGAAGTTCAGCGGCTTTGTCCCGACGCTGGGGTCTTGGAGCTGGAAGTTTAGCTCTTGTCCCCTGACAGCCTTTGGAGTTTCCTGTTGCTGTTGAGTCTGGCTTTGTCCGCCAAGGAGAGATTGGATGTCAACTGTTGGTGCCTGTTGCTGTTGAGCTGTCTGTTCGCCGAGGAAGTAACCTGTGGGTTGCACTCCTTCGCTCAAGGCTCTAATCTCTAAGTCGCTGACGCCAGCTGTCTCTGAGGCAGCGACAACTAGGGAGAACGTGAGTGTCTCGGACGGATATGTGGCCGGGTTTAACGAGGCAAGATAGACATTCACAGCGGAATCTGCCGGAATAACTTCGAATGTCAGAGGCACTGGAGGAGCAGTCCCCCGCTCGTCTTCCACTACGAGCTGGAGGCTGTTGTTTCCTATCTGGTATTCTGGTACTCGTAAGTTTACGCTAAGCGACTGATTAGGGTTGAGTGCGCCGACGTAGTAGAGCACGTCGGCGCCGTTTCTTATGCGCACTCCGGATACTGCGTTCTGCCAGAGGTTCTGCACCTGAACCTGGGCTGTGTAATTCCCACCTTCATATATTGACGGTGGAGCATTAACTATGCGGAGCGTCACAGACTCATTGGGGGGCCTGACCTCGAACCATACAGACTTGTGGGCTGACTCTCCACCCAAGTAAGTGGCATAGACCTCCACCTGGTTCTTCCCAAGGTCATAATTCTCTATGTAAAACGTGACATTTTGCGTAACCGCAGGTCCTAAGACGCCCACGGCTTGTTCTTCACCGGACGACGAGTGCAACACGACATTCTGTATTGAGCTAGTATTGCCTACGTTTGAGAGGCTGACTGTTACCGCAAGTTGATCACCTTGGAAGATCAGGTAAGACTGCTGGGTCACCTCTATTCCCAGCTCTGTCCCTTGAGCCGATACTTGCGGCGTTAAGAACAGTGTTAACGTTAGCATCAATGCCATCAGAATGAATATATACTTAGGTCTCATTTTCGATAATCCTCCCGTCTAGCAGACGAATGGTTCTATCTGCCCAACTCGCAATTGTAGGGTCGTGTGTGACCACTATTAAGGTTTTCCCTTCGCTGTTCAGTTTCTTCAGAATGGACATTATCTCCTTGCTGCTCTTGGTGTCTAGATTGCCTGTGGGCTCGTCAGCAAAGATTATGGTAGGATTGCCCACAAGCGCCCGGGCGATAGCTACCCTTTGCTGTTCACCACCGCTCATTTGAGATGGCTTGTGTTCCATCCTGTGCCCAAGGCCTACCTGCTTCAGCAAATCGGCTGCCTTCTTGCTGCGCTCAGTTGCACCTGCACCCTGGAAAACCAGCGGCAGCTCTACGTTCTTTTGTGCACTCTTCAGAGGCAGTAAATTGAATTGCTGGAATACGAACCCTATCTTTTTAGCTCGTATATCTGCCAGTTCGTCCTCTGAAAATTCGGCGACGTTTGTGCCCTCCAGCACTATCTGGCCCTTGGTAGGGCGCTGGAGGCAGCCCATGACGTGCATGAGCGTTGACTTTCCGCTGCCACTAGGACCAATTATAGCAACAAACTCTCCTTCGCAGATGGACAGTGAAACTCCTCGCAGGACCTCGACCTGAACCTTCGTGCCGTAGACCTTCCAAACATCCCTTACATCTATGGCCACCTTGCGGTTCGAAGGCAGGGATTCTGGCGCTATATTTACGCTAGAAACGCTGCTACTCATGTTCTACATCCTCGCTTGCTGCCGCTGCTATTTTGCGAAGAAGGGTGAGCAAAGTTGCCTGCTCTTTGTCGGTCAGACAGCTTATAATCTTTTGAATGCTTTGCGCTATGTTGTTCTCGATACCCTTATGAAGTTTACTGCCTTTCTCGGTGTGAGCTACTCTGACAATCCGCCTGTCGCTGGCATCGGACAGTCTCTGGGCGTATCCATTTTCAACGAACCAATCCACTATTCGTGTGACAGTAGGAAGTGGTACGGCAAGGAACTGGCTTAATTCTCCCATTGTCGGATTAACGTTTCGATAGAGTATGCCACTCATACGGATGAAGGCGAGGGGGTTAGCAATGTTGCGAGGTTTCTTCTGGGGAGGCAGCTCATCAAGGTCGTTCAGGAGTTGGGCAAGGGCCTCAGGTAGTGGATCCGTAAACTTCGGCATTGCCTCGACTAGGTATTGCACAAACTCGCGCATCAGGGCAGGATCATTCTGGTGCTTAATTTGCATTTTTATTATATTCCATAACAAAATATTTTCAATATGAAAATATATCATAATTTGGGCAGGCTGTCAATCCCCTGACTAAGCGAACATGTACAAAGCTATGTGTTGGTAATAAATTTCTTGGGGGGACTTTGATGCGGAGCTAGAAGATGCGGTCTATCAGGTGCCTTATTCCCTCGAAAAGGCCGTAGCCGGCAAAGGCAAAAGCCAACGATTTAATCGTCTTGCCCGCCCAGCAGAAGATGAAGAATCTCCAGAGAGGGTAGCGCAGGCCGCCAGCGGCGATAGTGGCAGCCTTAATGAAGAAGTTGGGTATCGCTGAGACAACGAAGATGGTAGGCCCACCCCATCGTCTCATCCAATTCTCTATCTGTTTGTATCTCTTAAACCGCTGCAGCGCTATCTGCCCGCCGAATCCTGCCGTATAGCCGGTGAGTTCGCCTATGGGTTCACCAATCCCTCCAATTAGCCCCAATATGATGGGGTTCAGCCCCAGTCCTGCCGCGATGAAAATAGCCCATGAACCGGGCAGAGGCCAGACAGGGGATGCGCTGCCGATGAGAGCCATGAGGAACACACCCACATACCCGGAGCTCTTCAAATATTCGTCGAAGTTCGTCGGCTTCTGGACAAGCACAGTCACCAGAATGATCGTCAGGAGTGCAGCTGCCAGCAGCAGCAAGTACTTGAGCTGGCCCTTCTTCTTTGGGGGTGCTGGGGGCGCCTCAGATTGCTCTACGTCTGTTTTATCTACGGTAGCCATATCCCCCTTCTGGTCAGGGGGCTTGTCTCCTTCATGATGGCTCATCGTAGGACTAAGAGTAAGACTTGGAAATACAGAAGTCAAGCCTATTTAAACTCTCTCACTTAATTTGCGTTGCTTAACGTGCGAAGCTATAATGTTTCTGCTAATTTGAGGCTCATGATGGTTAATCTGGATGGCATCCTCTACAAAGTAACTAAGCCTGCCCGCTATACTGGCGGGGAGTGGAACAGCGTGGTGAAAGATTGGGAGTCGGCTGAGATAAAGCTTGCCCTCTCCTATCCCGACCTCTATGAGATCGGCATGTCCAACCTGGGGCTGGCCATAATCTACGACCTGCTCAATCGGCAGCCTGATGTACTTGCTGAGCGTGTATTTGCGCCTTGGGTTGATATGGAGGCTGAGATGCGCCGCCAGGGCATACCGCTATTCACCCTGGAATCGAAGCGTCCGGTCAAAGATTTCGACATCCTGGGCTTCTCCCTGGGCTATGAGCTAACCTACACCAATGTCTTGAACATGCTTGAGCTGGCAGGGATACCTGCCCTGGCTGCGGAAAGAGGAGACTCGCTGCCGCTGGTGATCTCCGGCGGTGGCTGCGCCCTGAATCCGGAGCCCATGGGCGATTTTATCGATTTGTTCGTCGTCGGTGAGGGTGAGGAGGTGGTTCTGGAGTTTCTGGAGGTGTTCCGGACGTGGAAGAAGAAGGGAACTGGCGGCAAGCAGGGGTTGCTTAAAAAGGCGGCCCAAATACCCGGCATCTATGTGCCCAGCTTTTACAAAGTTGATTACCATACCGATGGTACTGTGGCTTCGATAATGCCCACTTTAGCTGAAGCGAAGCCTGTCATCGAGCGGCGTGTGGTGAATAAACTGCCTCCAGCTTTGACGAGTCCCATTGTGCCCTATCTACAGGTGATACATGATAGAGGGGCTGTCGAGATACAGCGGGGCTGTGCTCAGGGCTGCCGCTTCTGTCAGGCAGGGATCATCTACCGTCCGGTAAGGGAACGCACTCAGGAGGAGGTGGTGAAGGCGGTGGAAGGTCTGGTAAAGAACTGTGGCTATGATGAGATTTCGCTGCTTTCCCTCAGCACCAGCGATTACCCTGGAATCGAGAATGTAGTCAGCATGCTGCTGCGGAAATATAATGGGGGCAATTTCACCCTCTCGCTGCCCAGCCTGCGGCTAGATACCTTCTCCGTGGCGCTGGCTCATTCCTTTCAGGATAGAAAGAAGATAGGTCTCACCTTCGCGCCCGAGGCTGGGACGGAACGTCTGCGTTGCGTGATTAACAAGGGGGTCTCTGAGGAGGATGTACTTCGTACAATCAAGACTGCCTGGGAGCGCGGATGGAGAAACATCAAGCTCTACTTCATGGTCGGGTTGCCCACTGAGACCCCAGCCGATATCGCGGGCATTGTGGAACTGATGCACAAGATAAGGACTATCGGAAATGGTGGAATGAATATCAGGATAAATGCCTCGACCTTTGTCCCCAAGCCTCACACCCCGTTTCAGTGGGTGGCTCAGGCATCAGGTGAGGATTTAGCTGCCAGGCAGCAGATGCTCAAAGCAGGTTTGAAGAAAAGCGGTGCCCACCTATCATGGCAGGATCCCCAGGTGAGCCTGCTTGAGGGAGTGCTGTCGCGAGGTGACCGCCGCCTGGCTAAGGTAATCTACCGTGCTTGGCAACTCGGGTGTAAATTCGATGCCTGGAGCGAGCATTACAGCTTTGAAAATTGGCAGAAGGCTTTCAGCGAATGTGGACTCGCCCCCTATTTCTATGCATGCAGAGAACGCCCTCTCGATGAATTATTGCCCTGGTCTCATATAGATACGGGAATCGAACTCGGTTTTTTAAAGAGAGAATACGAGCGTGCCAAGCAAGGGCAGGTAACGCTCAACTGCCGTTCGGGAGCATGCGCTGTCTGCGGCCTTCATCTGAAACAGGCTAGCTGCCAGAGCAAGTATGAGGAACTTGTCGCTTCTCCTAAGGCTCGTGGTGCAGGAAAACCTAAGCCTGTCTAATCCGCCGGTTATCTGTCTTAAGCCAGGTACAGAAGCCTACACAGCTTCATAACCCATGTTGGCAAGGGCTCGATTCGGGGCATGAAGACCTTGCTGATAAAAAGGGATGTAAGTATGCCGATTGCAGCGCCACCGGCGACGTCTACAAAGAAATGGATGCCGGCATAGAAGCGGGCGACTGCCCAGAGGGTGGCTAGGAAATAGAGCAGGGCGCCCGCCTTGCGATTGCCAAGCCAGACCCCGGTTGCAGCAGCGAAGGCGATTGTGGCTCCGTTGCTGGGGAAAGTCGGATCGGTAGGAAAATAGAAAATGGTCTCCGCGGCATGTCTTGCGCTCTCTCGTATAATGGCGTCATTGACCAGGAAAGGGCGCGGCCAAGGATTCGCCCAGGCATTTATTACTTTCACAAAAGCCGCGGATATCCCAATGGCGACGGCGGCATTCATTACGGTTCTTTGGAGCCGGTCTCTTTTTAAGCGGTCGCGTTGGCTGAGCCATAGAATAAGCATGATTAAGCATATCAGTAGGGGAATGAAGTAGTCGTTGACTAGGAGACGCATCACGTGATCGAGAACCGGGGATTTACCCACGAACCCTGTTACGGTCAGTGTCCATCCTGCAAGCGGCGGCATTAGACTTTATCCTTCCTCTCTCTTCTCAGGCTGCTCATAATACCGCCGAAGAGCGTTGTCTTCTTCAGCGTCTCCATTCCCATGTCGTATTGCTTACCTTCACGGGGGAAGCCTTCTTTGGAGGTGACTTTGGCTTGCATTATAGATGCCATGATTGCGGTGAATAGATATGACGCAACAATTGAGGCGAGGAATAAACCGAGTTGTTGTGAGCCTTCTACCTTGGTGTGTATGTTGCGGTCTTGGCTGGTATAAAACCAGACAAATGCTCCGATAATAGCCAGGAGACCAAATATAAACTGAAGCACCCGGTTCTTGAAAAAACACAGGCCATCTAGCTTGGCGTGGATTGCTGTTATTTGGTACACCCCTAAGGATGAGATGAACACCAGTATGAAATAATCCAAAGCCATAATGCTACCTGCCTCTTTCAGGCTTTGTCTTCCATGTCCATGCTACATTGGAAAAGAAATTCCACATCATGGCCACTGCTATCGCGATTACTTGGGAGACGATGTAATTGATTCCTGCTACCTTCAAAGCGAGGGCGTACACGGCCAAATTGATGCCCCAGCCAACTAGGCTGACTAGGTTGAACTTGAGAGCGCGCATCAGAAAAGGCCCTAGGCCCGGCGTGCGGCGGTCGCTGAAGGTCCAGAATTCGTTAAACGCGAAGTTGGTCAGAATGGAGATCTCGTAACTTGGTATCTGAGCTACGATTTTGTTTAAGCCAGCCACTTCCACAAAGAGCGCCAGAAATCCCAGATTGACCCCTGCACCGCTCGCTCCTACCACGCAGAACTTCAAAAATCGCTTGATCCCACCTTCATCCCATGCCAGACGATAAAGGTGTTTCAGGTAGTTTATTTGCTCCTTGGCTGTTAGGTTGCTCTTACCCCTTTCTCTCTCCTTGAATGTGTAGGGTACTTCTACGACATGGCTTGCATTTCCCCTGACCAGCACTTCGAGAAGGATTTTATAGCCTGTGGGGCTGAGCACCGCGCTGTCTATAACCTTCTTTTTAAACAAGAAAAAGCCTGACAAAGGGTCTTTGATTTTTCTGGCTGAAGATAGGAGCAGATTCGCTGGCAGCTTTGCCCCCTTGGAAATTATCTTCCTTTTGAGCGTCCAGCCCTCGATGCCGCCTCCTGGGACGTAGCGGCTGGCGATTGCCACGTCTGCACCGCCTCTTATTGCATTTAGCAGGTCGGGTAAGAATTCCGGAGGGTGCTGTAGATCGGCATCTATGACCCCTAAAACATCTCCTTTCGCCTGATTGAATCCGGCGACTACCGCTGAGGCCAGACCGCGCTCGGTAGTGCGCACGAGCACCGAGACTGGATATTGGGAGGAGAGACTTTTGGCCAGCTCGGAGGTTCCATCCGGGCTATTATCGTCGACTACAATGAGCTCATAGTTATAGTTGAATAGTGTTTTGTGGATTCTCTCCACCAAGGGTACGATGTTTTCCCTCTCGTTGTAAGTGGGCACGATCAGGGAGAGTTCAGGATTAGATGAGCTTTGAGATTTCATCCCCATAGTCCTGAGGCAGATGCCTGGTATCTGAGAAGCAGTCGGGGCTAGTTCCTAATACTACTAACACGCCTACCGTGTCCTCGATTTGGTTTTCGCGCCCCGAGCCTGTCTAGGATAAACGGGGGTACACCACTTGAGGTATTTCTTGTTTCTGCCGAACTCTACGTCGAAATAGAGCTTCTGCAGCTTCTTGGTCAGCTTCCCGATTTTCCCGTCAGCTACCTTGCGGTGGTCGATTTCAACTACGGGGGTTATGTGAGCTGCGGTGCCGGTGAGGAATACCTCGTCAGCCAGGTATAGCTCGCTGCGGTCAACATGCCGTTCTATGGTTTCAATATTTAGTTCGTTCTTGGCCAGTTTCATCACGGCATCTCTGGTGATTCCCATGAGAATCCTGTCGTAGCAGGGAGGAGTTGCAAGCTTGCCATCTGTAACCAGAAAAATATTCTCACCGCTGCCTTCTGAAACATAGCTATCTGAGGTAAGCATAATAGCTTCCTGGAAGCCATTCTCGATAGCTTCGGTCTTAGCGAGTGCGTTGTTGACATAAATACCAGTAATTTTACCACGTGCGGGAATCATATTGTCATCAGGTCTGACCCAGGAAGAGACACAACACTTAATGCCATTTGTAGCATCTAAATAGGGACCGAAGGTAGTGACCACTATAAAGATGTCATCTTCGAGCCCGTGCAATCTTACACCCAATGCCTCGGAGCTCTTGTAGGCCAGTGGACGTATATAGACATCCTCTTTATACCTGGACTTCTGAAGGAGCTCTACAGTGAGGCGGCAGAGTTCATCCACAGAGTGGGGGAGATTGATTTTTAACATCTTGCAATTATTAAGCAATCTTGCGTAGTGCTCCTGACAGCGGAAAATATAGAGTTGCTCGTCCTGGCTGTTCCAGTTGCCTCGTATTCCCTCGAAGCAGGCTGTGCCGTAATGCAGGGCATGGGTCAGGAGCCCTAGTTTAGCTTCCGCAAGAGGGACGAATTTTTTCTTGAAAAAGGCATAGGACGACATTGGCTTACTCCTTTTATAGCTAGGGGTAAGTATAACTATCTGCAGCGATAAAGGCAAGTCTGGGTTGAAACTCTTCTTGAATTCGGGACTCTTTGGTGCTAGGATTAACCGAAGCCATTACCAAGCTGATATGATTCGTGAATGGGTGAAGAATTGTACGATGCAATGATCGTAGGTGCTGGCCCCATCGGGAGTTACATTGCCTACAGGCTTGCCAAGCTCGGGTACAAGGTGTGCGTTTTCGAGCGGCTATCTAGGATAGGTGAGGCGACTTGTTGCACTGGAATTATAGGTAAAGAGTGCTTCGACAGATTCCCCATTGTGAACAACGGCGTTTTGATTCAAGCCAGCTCTGCTAAATTCTTCTCGCCATCGGGCAAGTGCCTCAGGCTGAGCAAGGATACAGTGCAGGCCTATATAGTAGACAGAGCTGGTTTTGACCGCGCTCTGGCTCAGAAAGCCCAGGAGCAGGGGGCGGATTATCGCTTCTCGGCGAGGGTGCACAATATTAATTCGAGCGACAATTGTGTTAGAGTCACTGTGGAGCATAAGGGTGAGGCGATAGATTTCGAAGGAAGAATGGCAGTCATCAGCAATGGCTTTGGGACCTCATTGCCTCAAAGGCTTGGGTTGGGGAAAATCGGTGACTTTGTTCTAGGAGCCCAGGCTGAAGTAAACGTGAAAGGCTTGGATGAGGTGGAGGTATATTTGGGGCAGGGGATAGCCCCTGGGTTCTTCGGTTGGCTTGTTCCTACCTCTGCTGGCAAAGCATTAGTGGGCCTTCTTTCGAGGCGTAGCCCTGGTTCTTATTTGAAGAATCTCCTCTCGAGGCTTCTTGCTCAAGGGAAGATAACATCTACTGAAACCAAGATTGTCCATGGCGGGATTCCACTGAGCCCTCTGCCCAAAACATATAGAGATAGGGTGGTTGTAGTCGGGGATGCGGCGGGGCAGGTCAAGCCCACTACCGGCGGTGGTATATATTATGGACTGCTGTGCGCTGATATAGCTGCTGAGGTTATACACGGTGCTTTACAAAGCAACGACTTTTCCGCGAAGAGAATGTCCTATTATGAGAGGGACTGGAAAAGGAAGCTTTCCAGGGAGCTTCAGATAGGCTACTGGGCGCGGAAGACATATGAGAGTCTGGACGACAGGCAAATTGAGAATATATTCGACATCATCCAGGCTAACAACATCCATGAAGATATACTGCAGTCTCCTGATTTCTCTTTCGACTGGCATGGTGACTCTATTTTAAGAGCGCTGAAGAATAAGCCTTTGGCCAGGATGTTCGGTCGTTGACATAATCCTACCTATTTCTAAAGAATTTCGGGATGTTTCTGCCTCGAACCCTCGATGCTATATTGGAAGCTGTTTGACAGCGTTTCAGTAGACCATTAAAATGTTGCCAGTGGGGCGTAAGCCCCTTTCGTGCTATTATGTACTGCTAGGAAGACGTAGGAATACCAATGTATCAAAAGACGGTCTTGGACAATGGACTGAGGATAGTCACCAGCGAAATGCCCCATACACGTTCGGCATGCATCAGCATTTTTATCGGTGCCGGGTCAAGGTATGAACTTCCGGAACAAGCTGGATTATCCCATTTTGGGGAGCATCTCTGTTTCAAGGGCACTGAGAGGCGTCCTACATCCAAGGAAATCTCAGAGACTATAGATGGCGTTGGGGGTGTCCTTAACGGGGGAACAGATAAGGAGTTGACGGTCTATTGGGTCAAGGTGGCCCGTCCTCATTACCTTGTGGCGCTGGACTTGCTGGTCGATATGCTTCGACATTCTAAGTTCGATCCTGTGGAGATAGAGAACGAACGCAAAGTCATTATCGAAGAGCTGAATATGAGCATGGATTCTCCCCAAAGCCGGGTGGATACCATCATAGATGAGGTGGTGTGGCCTAACCAGGCCTTGGGGCGAGACGTAGCTGGAAGCAAAGACACAGTTACTGCGATTAGTCGCCAGATGATTCTGAGCCATATGTCTCGTCTCTACCTGCCCGGAAATTCCGTAATCAGCATTGCAGGTGATATAAGCCATGGTGAGGTGGTAGATTCGATTGCCAAAGCCTTCGGGGACTGGCCTGTGGGGGTAGCCGGGCGCTGGTTTCCCGCCGAAGAGAGCCAGGATGGACCTCGTATGAAAGTCGAGCCGAGGAAGACAGAGCAAGTTCACCTTTGTCTGGCAGTTCGCGGCCTCTCTAACATGCACCCGGACCGTTTTATCCTCGACCTATTAAACGTTGTCTTAGGTGAAGGGATGAGCAGCCGTCTTTTCCTGGAGATCCGGGAGCGAAAGGGGCTGGCTTACGATATCCACAGCCATGTTAGCTATTTCCGTGACTCCGGTTTACTTGCTGTATACGCTGGTGTTGATCCCAAGAAGACAGAGTTGACCATAGAGGCTATCCTTCGAGAGCTTATGAGGCTAAGAGACGAACAGATACCGGGAGCTGAGGTTACCAAGGCCAAAGAGATGGGAAAAGGACGGCTTATGCTGCGCATGGAGGATACGCGCAGCGTATCAGGCTGGATGGGGGGGCAGGAGTTACTTACTGGCCGTATCCTTACGGTGGACGAGGTGGTATCGATAGTGGATGCTATTACCGCCAGCGATATGCAGAGAGTAGCGAGGGAGCTATTTCTTACCGGAAAGACCAATCTTGCTTTGGTCGGCCCTGCCCGCAATAAGGGCCGACTGGAGAAGCTGCTCAAGCTTTAGCTCTGATACGGGGCAGGAAAACAAAGTGGCTGCGGCGTGAGCCGCAGCCACTTATCATATGTTCTGTGTACTCGGTCTGTTTAGTACATGCCTTCCATGCCACCCATTCCACCTGCTGGCATCGGCGGCATCTTCTCTTTCTCCGGTATGTCGGTTATTAAGGATTCAGTGGTCAGAACCATAGCTGCAATGCTGGCGGCATTCTGCAAACCGGCGCGGGTCACTTTGGCGGGGTCGATGATACCTCGCTCCACCATGTTCCCGTACTCGTCCTTGTCAGCATCGTAGCCAATGCCCTTCTTGGCCTTCTTCACGAAGTCCACTGCTACCGAGCCTTCTTTGCCAGCATTTATTGCTATCTGGCGCAGGGGTTCCTCAAGAGCCCTCTTCACGATAGCTATGCCGGTTGCCTCGTCGCCCTCTGACTTAATCTTGTCCAGGACGGACATAGCATTTAGCAGCGCCACGCCTCCTCCGGGGACTATCCCCTCTTCTACAGCGGCGCGGGTGGCTGACAGCGCGTCCTCCACGCGGTTCTTCTTTTCCTTGAGCTCGACCTCGGTCGCGGCGCCGACCTTGATTACTGCGACGCCTCCCGCCAGCCGGGCCAGTCTCTCCTGTAGCTTCTCTTTGTCGAAGTCGGAGGTCGTCTCATCGATTTGAGCCTTGATTTGCTTTATTCGTCCCTTAATGTCTTCATCCGAGCCTTTGCCCTCAACAATGGTGGTATCGTCCTTATTTGATACCACTTTGCGGGCCCGGCCCAGGTCTGCGATAGTGGCTGAATCGAGCTTTCTGCCTACTTCCTCGCTGATAACCTGGCCGCCGGTGAGGATGGCGATGTCGTCAAGCATGGCCTTGCGTCGGTCGCCAAATCCAGGCGCTTTCACGGCGAGACAGTTCAGAGTACCACGTAGCTTGTTGACCACCAGTGTGGCCAGCGCTTCGCCCTCGATATCCTCGGCAATGACCACCAGGTTCTTCGAGACCTGGAGCAGCTTTTCCAGAAGGGGCAGGATGTCGGCAATTGCCGAGATTTTCTTGTCCGTGATCAATATATACGGGTCTTCCAGGGAAGCTTCCATGCGCTCGGCGTTGGTGATGAAATAGGCGCTGACATAGCCGCGGTCGAACTGCATGCCTTCCACGAACTCGGTTTCAAATTTTATGCCCTTTGATTCCTCTACGGTGATGACGCCGTCCTTGCCTACCTTCTCCATAACGTCGGCGATGAGGTCGCCGATTTCCTGATCGTGCGCGGAGAGGCCTGCTACCTGAGCTATCTGTTCCTTGCCTTTAATTGGGGTTGCTATCTTCTTGAGCTCGTCGACTATGGTGGCTACCGCCCTTTCTATGCCCTTTTTGAGGGCCATAGGGTTTGCCCCTGCAGTTACGTTCTTCATTCCCTCGGTAACCATGGCTTGGGCCAGCACGACTGCGGTGGTAGTGCCATCCCCTGCGATATCGTTTGTCTTGGTCGCAGCCTCCTTTATCAACTGCGCACCCATGTTCTCGAACGGGTCCTTCAGCTCGATTTCCTTGGCGATGGTTACGCCATCGCTGCACACGCTCGGGGGACCCCACTTCTTGTCGAGCACCACATTGCGCCCTTTGGGGCCGAGGGTTATCTTGACTGCCTGAGCCAGGGCATCGATTCCCTTCTTCAATGAACGTCTTGCTTCTTCATCATAAGCTATCTGTTTAGGCATTTATCTTCCTCCTCAATCGTTTTAAGCACGATTAACTTCTATTTGTTAAGCTTAGCCAAGATGTCGCTTTCTCGCAGGATCAGATATTCTTCACCATCGTGTTTCCATTCCAAGCCCGCATATTTGGCATAGATCACACGGTCTCCCTTTTTTACTTCCATCTCGATCCGCTTCCCGTCCTCGCCCAACTTGCCGGGACCGACTGCCACTATTTCGCCTTCCTGTGGCTTCTCTTTGGCAGTATCAGGCAGTACGATGCCGCCCTTTGTCACTTCCTCTTTGACTAGCGGCTTCACAACTACCCTGTCTGCCAAAGGTTTCAGATTCATTGCCATGTCCAACCTCCCTCTCTATAGTTAATTCTTATTGCCGAACCTACAATTAGCACTCTCTCCTAGAGAGTGCTAATTGACTCTAAGATAACTCAGATTGGGCTGAACAGCAAGTCCACTGACAGACATCTACACCGATTTAGAGACATTAGTAGTCAATTATGCCTGAATATCTCTCATTTTCTCCTATGAATTTATTGCCTAACGTGGTGTGGAAAATCGCTATTATAGTCGCCGCTGTGGAAATAGCCTGAGGATTATTGCGAGGTGGAGAGTTCGGTTGGGTGTGGTGGTCGTACTGTGCTAATCGCGAAAGGAATTATTGTTTGAAGATGATTCCGTTGGCAATCAGGAACTGGATGAGTTCGGCTGCCGCCTGTTGAGGAGCCTTCTCAATAGTCTTGGAGCCTTTTTGCTGGGCGCCGCCTGCCATGAGGAGCTTCATCCTTTCGTGTGCGGTTAGCTTGCTGTCGATTTGGGCGGTTTTCTTCAGTCTGGGTTTAGGTTGAGATATGCCCACCACGGCTGTAGCCGGCTCGATGCTTTTCAGGTCGATGCCCAGTGCTCTGGCATCTATCCTGGTAACGCTCTTCTTAATGCCAGCCAGAATGGTTTTAAGCGGAGGGTACACAGGTTTACGGAGTACGCTTTCGACGGCGAAGACCGCCGGTAACTGGCATTCTAATATCTCTCTGTCGCCGCCCTTCAAACGACGGTGGACTCGTGCGGTTTTTGTATCGGCAAATATATCCAGCCGGGTGACGGCGGTAACGAGCGGCAAATTCAACCATTCCGATATGCCGGCCCCCAGAAAGCCGGTACCCTCATCTATGGACTCACGCCCGCAGAGGATGAGGTCGTACTCGCGCTTTGCGATCAGCTTGGCCAGGACTATGGAGATGGAATAGACATCCAGATTGTCGAACGCTTCGTCACAGAGATGTATCGCCTCGTCTGCTCCCATCTTCAGGCAGGTCCTCAGTGCCTCTTCCACCCTGGGGGGGCCGAGGCTGATTGCGGTAACTTTTCCGCCATCCCTCTCCCTGATTTTAATAGCTTCGCTGACAGCTACCTCGTCCACAGGGTCCAATATGTAGCGAATATTATCCAGAGCGCTGGTCTCTATATTAAATTTGACAATGGTTGGGTCGGGAACCTGTTTGATACAAACTATAATCTTCATAGGTCGATGGCATAATCACAACGCATTTATTATCAGGTGGTCGGCTTCATTACTTCGCGCAACTGTTTTGCTAGCTCAGGTATTATCTGCTGCATATCTCCAACGAGTACAAGGTCGGCCAGCTTAGCTATGGGAGCGTTGCGGTCGGTGTTAATTGCCACCATCAACTGGGAGCCCTTTATGCTGAGGGTGTGGTGGAAGGCTCCCGAAATGCCGCATATTAAATAAAGCTTGGGGGCTATTGTCTTCCCGGTTAACCCGATTCTCCTTTCATCCACTATCCAGCGCTCGTCGGTAGCGCGTCTGCTGCCGCCGATAGAAGCGCCCAGGATCCGTGCCAACTCTTCAATCGGTTTGAGATTGTCGGCGGAGGCTAGCCCTTTGCCTACCCCTATGACAATTTCAGCTTCGCTTACACATACCGCACACGGGTCCGCCTTTAGATAGTCGAGCAGCCTTGTTTTATTGTTCTTTGAATCTATGTTCACTGTGCATTCGATGACTTGAGTCTCTTTCACAGCAGTGGACTTCTGCAGAGTTAGCAATTGAGGGTCGACAGTTGCTACTAACGGTTTTCTGAGAATACTCACTGTTTCCTGGGCTTTTCCGCCATGTATGGGTCTTCGCGCCGTCAATTTCTTATCTTTGTCTACTTCGATTTCAGTATATCGGGATATCAAACCAACTTTGAGTCTTGCAGCAATCCTGGGGGCCAAGTCGTTTCCCATGGGGGTTGTGGCAAATAGGATAATTGACGGCTTGTTTAAACTGACTATTTGCGCCAACGCATCGACATAGGTATCTCCGGTATATTTCTCCAGGCGCTTATCTGCTATAACGAACGCTTTGTCGATTCCGTAGGAGGCGAAGTCCGTTGCCAGGTCCCTAATCTGGTGCCCCATGATTATCGTTGCGGTCTCTTCGCACAGCTTTGCGGCAAGGGACTTGCACTCACTGGCAAGCAAGAAGGCTGCTTTTTCTAATTTTCCGTCTTTGTGTTCGGCGATAAACCAGACACCTTGAGGGCCATTCTTCTCCGGGGAATGGGAATCGGGGGTCTGCTGAGGTATTCGCTGGTCTTTTTCCACCATGCATCTACTCTGATATTGTGCTGCTATCGCGTGCGATAAAGCTGCAGGGGCAGCCCCTTGGCTCTTAGCTGTCAACTCAGAATTATATCACAATGACGACTGTTACCCAAGGGCTGCCCCTGCAGGCTATTCTTTCTTTGATTTTAACACAGTCTATTTATGTTCGGTTACCTTTCAGCCTCCTATATCCACCTTCCTACGAGGTGGCCGTCACGGTTGGCACTACCTATGTCGTGCGGATTCCTGGCGTCCCCTATCTTATAGAGCTCTTTGACTTTGCCTTCAAGCTCGTTGTAGAGGTGGTCAATTGGGCTCTTGCCTGCTATCAGTACTACGGTGTCTATATCGGTAATTTCCCGTGCGTCCATGGTATGGATATCGATTACGGTAAGGGTCTTGTCTGCAACCATGAATAGGAAGGATTGGGGGCTGAGCTTTACCCCTTTCTTCAGAATTCTGGGCATGGTGTGGAACCATGTCATGTCCTTTATCTGGTCCAGGCTGCCTATAAAGGGAGTGGGGGCTAGTATCGTTACATCACAGCCCTTGTCGGCGAGCATCTCGGCGATGGCGATAGCAGTAACATCTTGTCTGGCATCCCAGATAGCCGCTTTCTTCCCGATCTTGGCTTTTCCCAGGACAACATCGCTCGGGGTGAACACGTTGTCCTGTTGCCATCCTACTACTTCCGCGGTGCTCTGGCCGGAGAAGGCGTTGCGCATCCACTCGGCGCCGGTTGCTACTATCACAACATCCGGTTTGGGCTTCATGTTCAGAATCATCTGCGATGTTACCTCGGTGCCGGTGACTATCTTCACACCTGCCTGGGGGAGCTGTATCTTCTGCCACCTGACGAGGCCCCCCATCTCCTCCCTGCCCGGCAGCTTCTCCGCCTGCAAGGCCTGCCCGCCCAGTTCCTTGGCTTTCTCATAGAGGGTTACATCGTGTCCTCTCAGGGCGGCGACTCTGGCTGCCTCCAATCCTGCGGGCCCTCCACCAACTACCACCACCTTCTTCTTGGTGGCTGCCTTCTTCATACCCCCGATGCCCCACCCAAATTGCTCCATGCCCACTGTGGCATTGCAGATACATCTTATGGGCTGCCCGTCCAGCATGTACTTTACGCAGTTCAGGTTATCTCCCATACAGGGTCGAATATCGTCCAGCCTTCCCTCCTTGGCCTTGTTGGGCAGTTCAGGATCTGCGATGAGCGGTCTGGCCATTGCTATAATATCAGCCTTGCCCTCAGCAATGATGCTCTCTGCCAACAAGGGGTCGTTAATCCTGCCCACGGCGACTATGGGGATATTCTTCACTACCTCTTTGATTTGCTCCACAGCGTACGCCTGGTAGGCAGGCGGGAGATAGTGGGGACCGAAGTACATATGCATTGATTGGGTCTCCCTGCCGATGCCGCAAAACATATAATCAACCTTTTTGTCCTTATCCAGCATCTTGGCAAGCTGCACTGCCTCATCCGGTACAATCGAACCGGGCAGCAGGTCGTCTACGGTTAGAGTGTAGCCGATGGACTTGTTTTTCCCCACCACTTTCCTGGTGACCTCGATGGTTTCCATGAGCAGCCTAGCCCGGTTTTCCAGGGAACCGCCGTATTCATCGGTGCGCTTGTTAATACTGGCTGAGAGGAAATCAGTACATACCCCGGAGTGGTTATGTATATCTATGCCGTCGAAGCCGGCCGCCATCACGTTTTCGCAACAAATACGGTGGTAATCAAGGTATTCCTTTATATCCTCTTTGGTCATCGGCTCCCACATCTGGTCGGCAAAGTTGCAATCCGGGATACATGATGGCCCTTTCTTATTCCCCAGGTTGATTGAGTAAAGCTGGAAGCTGCACCTGGCTCCGTATTCGTGGACACCGTCGGCGATCTTCTTAAAGCCTGGTATTATCTCCTTCTGCCAGGCCCAGATATGCCGGTCGAAGTGTCCGCCGTTGGGTCTCATGAACCACGTGTCGCGGGGCATGGTATAGCCAACAGACATACATACCCATCCCGCTCCACCCTTTGCCTTATTGATCTCATAGTGGATGAATTCCTCGGTAGGCAGACCCAACTCATTCATCAGTGGGCCGTGGGGCGATACCATTATCCTGTTTTTTACAGTAAATGGGCCGATCTTGATAGGAGTGAATAAGTACTTGAACTGCTGGGCGCTCATTGGACCTCCTTCAATGATATTTTAGTGAGAAATATATAAAAAAGCGGCTGACGCTAGTTTGGTAAATATAGCACCTACATTAAAGCCTTGTCAAGGTCAACATAGGAGTATCGAAAGAAAAGGAACTAAAGCTAAAGTCTGTTACCGCTGCCTCTTATTTCATACTCTTGTCGGGCCAAGTCAGTCCTGCTAGCGCGGCTATCAATAAAGAAATCGACCTTGCGACCGTCTTGCATAACCAGGAGGAAAGGTCCCAATAGGCCGGCGGCATCGGCGGCAAGCGTTATATTTCCATCCGTAACCGATATCTTGCCCGTGACAGACTTGTGTTTTAGACGCGTTTCCTTTGATATCCCAAATGACTTTGCGCCTGTCTCTAACAATTCAACGAACAAGGTATAGCTGACTTTTGCTACCTCTTTGCCCTCTTTCAGCACCTGACCTGTTCCTTCAGGGGCTTCAATCAGTTGACGGTCTCTCTTATGGAGTGTCATTTGGTAGTCTCCTGGCATCTCAAACTTCGGTTATCGGCTGCCCTGTACCAAAGAGAGGAATTCAGAGCGTGTAAGCGGGTTCTTTTGGAATAGGCCTCTCATAGCAGACGTAACGATGTTGCTCCCTGGTTTCTTAACTCCCCGCATTGTCATACACAGGTGTTCGGCCTGGATAACTACAGCGACGCCTTTTGGTTCCAGAACTGAGACTATTGTATTGGCAATCTGGGTAGTCAGCCGCTCTTGGAGTTGGGGACGTTTGGCTAAAATCTCTACTACCCTGCCTATCTTGCTGGCACCCACAACTCGGCCACTGGGTATATAGCCTACATGTGCCAGGCCATGGAAGGGGAGAAAGTGATGTTCGCACATGGAATAGAACGGTATGTCCTTGAGAATTACCATCTCCTGGTGGCCTTCTTCGAAGCCCACGCGCAGCTCTTCACCTGGGTCCTCGTAGATGCCCCCGAAGACCTCGGCGTACATCTCAGCGATTCGCCGGGGAGTGCCTACCAGGCCTTCTCGCTCGGGGTCCTCCCCGATAGCTTCGATGATGGCAGACACTGCTTTCTCGATCTTGGCCTTATCGATCGTAGCGTTTTTTTTGCGGGATTTGTTTGAGTTTGAGTTATTGGGCATGGATGTTTAACCTCGGACTATAATCTTTTCAATGGTTTCCAGGTCTGCGGGTATCTCAGGGATGGTGTGGGCGCTCTTGAGAGCAGTGTCCGGGTCTTTGAGCCCCGTACCTGTGATCACACACACCACCTTTTCATCGGAAAAATCGATGTCTCTTTTCGCTTTCTTGATAAGCCCGGCCACCGAGGCAGCCGATGCGGGCTCACCGAAGATTCCCTCCTTAGCGGCCAGCAATTTGTAAGCGCTCAAGATTTCCTCATCGGTAACGCAGTCGATAATGCCTCCAGACTCGTCTCTAGCCGCAACAGCCTTTTGCCAACTGGCTGGATTGCCTATGCGTATGGCTGAAGCGATTGTTTTGGGATTGGGAATAGGTTTTCCTCTCACTATGGCTGCCGAGCCTTCTGCTTCGAATCCCATCATCTTGGGGGTATTCTTCGCTTTGCCCGCTTGCTTATAGTGCATGAACCCTCTCCAGTAGGCGGTGATGTTTCCAGCATTCCCCAGGGGGATGAAGAGATAATCGGGTGCATCTCCCAGGGCATCAACGATTTCAAATGCGGCTGTTTTCTGGCCCTCTATGCGGTGAGGATTTAGCGAGTTGACCAGCGCGATAGGATGTTTTTGGGTGAGAGCACGCACTAACTCCAGGGCCTTATCGAAGTTATCGTTTATGGCGATAATCTTGGCGCCGTATACTATGGCTTGAGCGAGTTTGCCCAGGGCGATATTTCCTTTGGGCACGACCACAAATACAGTGAGGCCGCAGACTGCACCGTATGCCGCTGCGGATGCGCTGGTATTGCCGGTGGAGGCACAGATGATAGCTGGGTTCTTTGCCTCTACTGCCTTGGCTACAGCGACTACCATGCCGCGATCTTTGAAGGAGCCGGTCGGATTACACCCCTCCAATTTGAAATAAAGCTCACCGCAGCCGATCTCCCGTTCCAACTTCTGAGACCTGACCAGCGGGGTATCGCCTTCGCCGATAGTTATGATAGGGGTCTGCGGAGTCACGGGCAGGAAATCCCGATATTTAACGAGAAGACACTGCTTCTTGGTCATCAGTCCTCAACTCTGATGAAATTGCCGATGTCCTTGACTACCGCCAACTTACTGGTCCTTTGCAGGGCCTTTTGAAATGCCGCCTCCTTGGCAGGATGGGTCATTATCACTATCTCAGCAGTCCCGGCCTCTTCATCGGCTTCTTTCTGGATTACGGAGGCTATGCTAATCAAGTGGTCGCCCAGTATCTTCGAAATTTGTGCCAGAACACCGGGGCTGTCAGCCACGGTCACTCGCATGTAGTAGCGGGTTTTGACATGTGAAATAGGTGTGAGCTTCTTTGCTTTGTAGAGTTTGAGCTGAGGTCTGGGGCGTATCCCAAGATAGATGTTTTGCGCCAGTTGGATAACATCGGCGACGATGGCGCTGGCTGTGGGCGAAGAACCTGCCCCTCTTCCGTAGAAGATCACCCTCCCCACCAAATCGCCTTCCACCTGGATTGCATTGAACACGCCATCGACATTGGCCAGTAGGAGGCCTTCAGGGACGAAAGCAGGATGGACTCTTACCTGGATAGATTGTTTCTCTTTCTTGGCTATTGCCAGTAGTTTTATGGCGTATCCCAATTCCTTGGCATAGCGAAAATCACGTGCAGTAAGGCGGGAGATTCCTTCGTAATAAATATCGTCGGGACGAATCTCGGTGCGGAAAGCAAGAGTAGCGAGGATGGCAAGCTTGTAAGCAGCATCTACGCCGTCAATATCATTAGCAGGATTTGCCTCAGCATACCCCAATTTCTGGGCTTGTTTTAAAGCGGTGGCGAAATCCAGCCCATCCTTTGTCATTCTGGTAAGGATATAGTTGGTGGTGCCGTTGATAATGGCGTGAATGGCTGAGATATTGTTTGCCAGGAGATCGCGTTTGAACGGGGCAATTAAAGGGATGCCCCCGCCGACGCTTGCCTCATAGCGGATGTCGACTTTGTTCTTACTGGCTAGGGCAAACAGCTCAAGGCTATGCTTGGAGATGACCTCTTTGTTAGCGGTGACGATGTGTTTTCTGTTAGAGATAGCCTCTTTTATATACTCGAATGCCTCAGTCTCACCGCCGATGACTTCGATTACAATGTCTATCTCAGGGTCGCTGATTATCTGCTGGGGATCGGTAGTGAGAAGGTGCTGGGGTGTATCGAAATCCCTCTTCTTGGTGAGGTCCCTGACTAGAATTTTCTTTATTTTCAGGGGGCAGCCTACTTGCTGGGCTATGGCGTCAGATTTCTCAAATATGGTCTTGGCAACCCCGCTGCCCACTACACCCAACCCCATGAGGCCAATGCCGATGCTTTCTCTCTTACCCACTGTTATCTCACGATTCCGCTATGTGATATGATTCATCGCCCAAGTTGCCTTGCTTTGGGTTAAGTACTCTCTGATTTCGGTGGTGTTCCTTTGCTCCTCGAACCAATTATTCAATTCGTTAGAAGCAAGCATTTCCCGGTACTGCTCGTCTATCGGTCTGTTGTCGTCTATCTCGACCACCTTAATTATATAATATCCGTTTGTAGTCATTATCGGTTGGCTTACATTGCCAACCGGGAGGCTGAAGGCAGCCTGATCGAGCTGGGGATCTATCGCGATGCTTAGGATGCCCTCCGGTACCCAGCCGAGGTCACCGCCATACTCTTTTGTTGTCTCATCTGTGGAGTACTCCATAGCAAGGGTAGAAAAGTCCTCGCCTTCCTTAAGCTTGTTTTCCACCTCAGTTGCATTTCCTTCGTTATCGACCTTGATCCAATAGGCGTGAACCTGCTTGCCTTCCGTGGGCACGTTCTGTGTGAACTGGTCGCTCACTTTCTGTGTCAGAAGCCCGGCTTCAACCACGTGTCGGTATTCGCTGTCGGAGAGGCGTACGTAGTCGAGAAATTGCTGGTATATTTTACCCAGTTGGGTTCCTGGCATCGTTATATTCCCCGTTATATTACCTGCGGTGTTATTCCCCCCACCCCCAAGCGACGAAATCAGGTCATCGGTGATTTTCTGCGTTACTTCGTCCTGAGTGACCTCGATGCCAAGGCTGGTTGCTCCCCGTATTACCAGTTCATCGTTTTCCATATATTGCACTACCTGGTAGGGGAACGTGTCTGACGAAATATTCCCATTTGCGAGCAAGTCATAGTACCGCAACATCTTGACATAATAGCGCATATCCAGGACAGTCACATTGCCTGTTGTCACGTTATCTGTCGTCGTATTACCTATGGTCTCGTTACCTATCTTAACTACGGGCTGAGTCCAGACGCCAACGTAGGTATTGTAGCCCCAGTAGCCTACCATCCCCAGTGCCAGTGCGATGACTAGAGGTATGACTATCCAGACAACAAGTATCAAATTCCTCTCGTGTTGCCATTTCGGAGGTTGGCGCTTGGCAACTGAGAGCTTGGGTTGTGGCTTAAGTTTCTTGCTCAAGACATGGTCTCCGCTACAAGGTCGAACTATCTAACTGTGGTTCGCCAGATTTATGGTTAATTTCAGTGCTCTCTGGGGCTGGCGCCCCCGCTCTGGCGGATGTGCTCTGAGGTATAGGGCAGCAGAGCGATGTGCC
>Ga0315282_10001351_pt1 | contig 46343 bp, 35 predicted proteins | sample YL17G07_20_MG_FD_203693 | JGI IMG/M metagenome (GOLD analysis project Ga0315282, IMG submission 203693) | Sediment microbial communities from Yellowstone Lake, YNP, Wyoming, USA - YL17G07_20 | ecosystem: Environmental > Aquatic > Freshwater > Lake > Sediment | place: USA: Wyoming | collected...
CCGGTCACTATATCACCAGACGTGTAAACCCCTCGAAAAAAAGGTATCGAAGACCCTGAGCGAGAAACGGTTAGTGATGTTTCCTGTAGACTTCCCGCCGATGCTTGATAGCCGAGACGATGACCGCCTTGATTCTGTCGTCGATGCGGTAGAGAACACGGTAATCGCCAACGCGGATCCGCCACGTGTCCTCCCCGAATCCCTTGATCTTCTTCGTCCCCTTGGGCCGAGGTTCTTCTCCCAGCTTCAGGATCGCCTTCTTGACCCGGAGGTAGACGGATTCGTCCAGGGACTCCAGCTCTTTCCGGGCTCGTCCGTCAACCAGGACCTGCCAGGTCACGAGGAGATTCCCTTGCTTCTCTCGATCTCGGCGAAGACATCGGCGGCGGGCTTGGCGTCCACGATCTCCTTGCGCTGGAGCATGATGATGGAATCGAAGAGATCTTCCTTCTCCTCCTCGGTCATCCTCGGGAAAAGCGAATCCAGGAAAGCCCAGATCTCCTCATCGGCCATCTGGAGCACGAACCGGGCGAGGGTCTCCATCTTGGCGTGCACCGTCTCGCTCGGAGTCCTGGTATCCTCTTTCTTCTTCGCAGCGACGGCCATGTTCCGATCCTCCAGACCCGAATACTATCATCTTCGCGCTCGGACCGCCAGAACTCCCGATCTTTACGTTAAGTGGCGGTGGGTCAGGTCGGAAACATCTACCAAGTCTTCATCTTCTCGAGGATCGTGTACTCGGGCCGGATGTCGACCGGGATCCCCTCCAGGATGGCGAGCTTGCCGGTCAGGTGCTCCGGAAGCGTGCCGTACGTCTCGATGAGCCTCTTGGCCCCGTCGTAGTCCCCCTTGGCCTCGATCGTGAGGATCTCGCGTGAGAGCTCCTCCACCGCGGCCAGCGCCTTCTCGGCGTTCACCCGGTAGAGCCCGTCCTCGTTAATCTCCACTCCCCCCTTGGAGAAGAGGTAATTGAACTGGATCGCGTTGGCCCGGCCGTGCGCCTCGGTCGCGCCGAACCGCACCGACCGGAAGAACCCGCCCAGGAACGTGGCGAAGAGCTGCTTCTTGAACTCGGACGGATAGAGCTTCTTGTCGATGAGATAGTTCGTGGCCCAGAGGCCGAGCAGATCGGCCTTGGCCTCCTCGATGATCGGATACACGTCCCGGAGCGCCTTGTTCACGTCGGTCTCGGTGCCGTCCGCGAGCTTGATGAGGCCCGGCCCCAGGCCGTGGGCCATCTCGTGCATGAGCGAGTGGTTGAAGAACACGTTGAAGCTCACATCCGGCACCTGCTCCCGGACCATCATCTGCTTCGCGATCGGGATCAGGATCTGGTCGAACTTGGCGTGGGCCACGTTCTTCAGCATCACCTTCTTCGAACCCTTGGCCTCGCGCACCTTCTCGTCGTTCGGCAGATTGAACGCCAGCGTCTGCACACCGGCCCGCGCATTACCCGCGGTGAAGAGCTCCTCCACCACGCTCACGGGCGACTCCTGGCCCTTCCTCGGCCGGTTCAGCTCCGGAGGCATGGGGAGGTTCTTCTCGAGCTCGGGGAGGTACTTCACGACCCTGGCGAGCCGGTTCGACTCCTCGGTGTCGCGGATGCACAGGAACGCCTCGAATGCGGCCTTGTAGCCGAAGATCTCGTCCTCATACACCTCGTACGGCCCGATCACGAACTCGATCGCGCCGTCGCCGAGGTCCATCCACGCCATGTCGCTCTTGCGGTATTCGTTGGTCGCAAACGACTGGGCCCGGAGCCCGAGGAACTTCCTGAGCCGCTTGTCCTTGGTGAGCGCGGCCGCCTCGTTGAGGAGCGCCGCGGCCCGATCGAGGCTGTCCTTGTAGGCCACGCTGTACGGCACGGACACGAGGGTGTGATCCTCCTTGCGTCGGATGACCGTGAAGTATCCCTCGAAGGCCTCCTTGTCGTTCGGATGGGCCTGGATGTACTGGTTGAACTCATCCTTGGTCATGTCGGCCGGATAGAAGCCGGCTCCCGGCGGCTTGGCCGGACCGTCCATGAAGAGCTTGTTGCCGTCGAGCCGGTCCCACGGCCCGGCCATGATGTCGAAGTATGCGAACTCGCCGGCCTTTCCGGGATCCTGGCCGAGCATGCGCCGCATCTCCGGGTTCCTCGGATCGACCTGGATGAGGAAGATATCATCCATGACCTGGGCCGCCTCGACGAGCTTCTTGACCACGGGCCGAAGCTTGTCCGGCACGAGCTTGTCGTCGAAATCGATCTTCGTGGGCGCGAACCTCGCGAGGCGCCCCTGGATATCCTTCTCCGGTTTGTCTCCCTCGCTCATGGGCACTCTCTCCACCTCCGTCTTGGCCTCCTCGACCTTGGGAGGCTGGGCCGGCTCGGGCGCAGCCTTCTTCTCCGCCTGTGGGGGCGCCTGCCTGCCGCCGCATCCGGCGATCGCCAAGAGAATCACGGCGCCCAATCCGATGACTGTCCGTCTGAGTTGCATCACATCTCCTCCTTTGCAAAGAGGGGGATATTATATCGGGGAATGCGGTCCGGGGAAAGGGAATCCTCGAAGCCCTCGATCCAGGAAACCTCAGAGCGGTATGTTGCCGTGCTTCTTCCGGACGCGGAAGGGCTTCTTGCCCTCGAGCGCCTCGAGACCCGTGATGAGCAGGGCGCGGGTCTTCTGCGGCTCGATCACGGCGTCCACGTAGCCCCGCTCCGCGGCGGTGTAGGGGTTCGAGAACCGCTTCACGTACTCCTTGACCCGGTCCTTGCGCGCCTCGACCGGGTCCGAAGCCGCGTCGATGTCCTTCTTGAAGATGATGTTGACCGCCCCCTCGGCCCCCATGACCGCGATCTCAGCCGACGGCCAAGCGTAGTTCAGGTCCGCGCCCAGGTGCTTGGAGCACATGGCGTCGTAGGCGCCGCCGTAGGCCTTGCGCACGATGACCGTCTGCATGGGCACCGTGGCCTCGGAGTAGGCGTAGAGGAGCTTGGCGCCGTGCCGGATGATGCCGCCGTGCTCCTGCTTGGTGCCGGGCAGGAACCCGGGCACATCCACGAAGGTGACGAGCGGGATGTTGAAGCAGTCGCAGAACCGCACGAACCGGGCCGCCTTGTCCGACGCGTTGATGTCGAGGCACCCGGCGAAGTTGATCGGGTTGTTGCCGAGCACGCCCACCACGCGGCCGCCCAGCCTGGCGAAGGCCGTGGTCATGTTCGACGCGAACTTGTGGTGCACCTCGAGCATGCTCCCCTCGTCCATCACGCGCTCCATGATCTTCCTCATGTCGTAGACCTTCATGTGGTGGTCCGGAACGAGGTCCAGGAGCTCCTCGCCCTTCCGCTCGTCGTAAAGGGGCGGCGGAAGCGACGGCGGCGGATCCTCCGCGTTCGAGGGGAGGTACGAGAGGAGCTTCCGCACGAGGTTGAGCGCGTCGTCCTCGGTGTTCACGTCCCAGTGCGCGACGCCGCTCCGGGTCGCGTGCGCGGTCGCGCCGCCCAGGTCCTCGAACGTCACCTCCTCGCCCGTGACCGACTTGATGACCGCCGGCCCGGTGATGAACATGTGGCTCGTCTTCTTGACCATGACGACGAAGTCGGTGATGGCCGGCGAGTAGACCGCGCCGCCCGCGCACGGCCCCATGACCACCGATATCTGCGGGATGAAGCCCGAGGCCTGCACGTTGCGGTAGAAGATGTCGCCGTACCCGCCCAGGGAGAGCACCCCCTCCTGGATCCGGGCGCCGCCCGAGTCGTTGAGCCCGATGACGGGCGCCCGGGCGTGCATGGCGAGGTCCATGATCTTCACCATCTTCTGGGCGAAGACCTCGCCGAGCGCGCCGCCGTAGATCGTGAAGTCCTGCGAGAACACGTACACGGTCCGTCCGTCGATCTTGCCGAACCCGGTGACCACGCCGTCGCCCGGGATCTTGGTCTTGTCCATGCCGAACTCGATGCATCGGTGCACGGCCAGCGCGTCCACCTCGACGAAGGTGCCCGGGTCCATGAGCTTCAGGACCCGCTCGCGCGCCGTGTGCTTGCCCTCGCTGTGCCGCTTGTCGATCTTGTCCTTGCCGCCCCCGAGCTCGGCCGCGGCCTGTTTCCCCCGAAGGACCTCGATCTTCTCCCGCATGCTGGTGTGTGTCGCCATCGTTAGCCTCCATGTCGTTCGCAGAGCTCGGTCAAGACGCCGAAGGTGCTCTTGGGATGCAGGAACGCGATCCGGATGCCGCCGGCGCCGATGCGCGGCTTCTCGTCGATGAGCCTCATGCCGAGCTCGCGCATCCGGTCGAGGGCCTCGTCGAGGCGATCGACCTCGTACGCGATGTGATGCACGCCCGTGCCGTTCTTGTCGAGGAACTTCTTGACCGGGCTCTCGTCGGACGTGGGCTCGAGGAGCTCCACGCGCGTGTCCCCCACCGGGATGAAGGCCACGCGCACCTTCTGGTCCTTCACCTCCTCGATCCCCTGGATCTTGAGGCCCAGGACCTCCTCGTAGTACTTCCGCTGCGACTCGATGCTCTCCACGGCCACGCCGATGTGGCTCACTTTCCCGATGTGCATGGTTCCCTCCTCCATTCCTGGTCGACGGCGTCGCACAAATCCCGGATCCCTTCGCCCGTGGCGGCCACGGTCCGGAGCACCGGGGTCTCGCGCTCCCGGCCCGGGGAGAGCCGGAGAAAGTCCTTCACCTGCTGCTCCAGGGACGAGGCGCCGTCGTGATCGGATTTGTTTAGCACGAAGATGTCCGCAATCTCCATGATGCCGGCCTTCAAGGTCTGGATCGCGTCTCCCATCCCCGGTACGAGCACCAGGAGCACGATGTCCGCGAGGTGCATGACCTCGACCTCGCTCTGGCCCACCCCCACGGTCTCGACCAGGACGAGGTCGTACCCAGCCGCGGCCAGGATCGTCACCGCGTCCCGCGTGGCCGGCGCCAGGCCGCCGTACGCGCCGCGCGTGGCCATGGAGCGGATGAAGACGCCGGGGTCGGTGTAGTGACGGTGCATTCGGACCCGGTCGCCGAGCACGGCGCCGCCCGTGATGGGGCTCGACGGGTCGACCGCGATCACGGCCACGGTCCTGCCCGCTCTGCGGTAATGCGAGAGCATGCCGTCCACGAGCGTGCTCTTGCCCACGCCGGGCGCGCCCGTGACGCCGATGACCGGCGGCCTCGCGCCTCCCTCGAGAAGCTTGAGGAGCTCCGGCCCCTCGGCGCTCCGCTCCTCGACGAGGGAGATGGCTTGCGCCACGGCCCGGGTGTCGCGGGCCTTCACAGCCGAGGCGATCTCTTGGAGGTCGTTCAAACGACCTTCTCCCGGATGAACTCGACGATCCTCTTGAGGGTCGTGCCGGGCGGGAAGACCTCGCTCACCCCGTGCTCCTTGAGGAAGCCAACGTCGTCGTCCGGGATGATGCCGCCCGCGATGACGAGCGCCCGGTCCATGCCGGACTTCCTGAGCGCCTCGACCACCTGGGGCAGGATCTCGTTGTGCGCGCCGGACAGGATCGAGAGCCCCACCACGTCCACGTCCTCCTGGGCCGCGGCCGCGGCCACCATGGACGGCGTCTGCTTCAGGCCGGTGTAGATGACCTCCATGCCCGCGTCGGATAGGGCGCGCGCGACGATCTTGGCGCCGCGGTCGTGCCCGTCCAGGCCCGGCTTGGCCACGAGGACCTTGATCTTGCGTTGAGTCGTCATTGGTCGTTTCTCCGTAAAGCTTGATTACAAAACCACCTGCTCGCGGTGCTCGCCGAAGACGCTCCGGAGGACCGCGCAGATCTCACCTTCCGAGGCGCGGAGGCGCACCGCCTCGAAGATCGGCTCCATGAGGTTTCCGGTCCCTTGCGCGACCTCGAGGATGCGGCCGAGCGCCTTCTCCGCGGCCGCGTTGTCCCGGTTCCGGCGAACCTCCTCGAGCCTGGCCCGCTGCCTTTTGCCCACCTCCGGGTTCACCTTCAGGATCTGGGGCCGGCCCTTCTCCTCGATGGTGAACTTGTTCATCCCCACGATGACCCGCTCCCCCTTCTCGATCTCCATCTGGTACCGGTAGGCCGAGTCCTGGATCTCCCGCTGCGGGAACCCCTTCTCGATGGCCGCGACCATGCCCCCCATGTCGTCCACCTTGCGGATGTACTCCCTGGCCTCGTTCTCGATCCGGTCGGTCGCGGCCTCCACGTAGTACGAGCCTGCGAGCGGGTCGATGGTGTTGGCCACGCCGGTCTCGTACCCCAGGATCTGCTGCGTGCGGAGCGCGATCCGGACCGAGTCCTCGGTGGGCAGGCTCAAGGCCTCGTCGCGCGAATTGGTGTGGAGCGACTGCGTGCCGCCCAGGACCGCGGCCAAGGCCTGCATGGCCACCCGCACCACGTTGTTGTCCGGCTGCTGCGCCGTGAGCGTGCATCCGGCGGTCTGCGTATGGAACCGGAGCATCTGGGCCCGGGCCGATTTCACGCCGAAGCGGTCCTTCATGAGATGCGCCCAGAGGCGGCGCGCGGCCCGGAACTTCGACACCTCCTCGAGCAGGTCGTTGTGCGCGTTGAAAAAGAAGGAGAGCCTTCCGCCCACCTTCTCGATGTCCAGGCCCGCCTGCCTCGCGGCCTCGACGTACGCGACGCCGTCCGCGAGCGTGAAGCCGACCTCCTGGCCCGCGGTCGAGCCCGCCTCGCGGATGTGGTAGCCCGAGATGCTGATCGTGTTCCACTTGGGCATCTTGTCCGAGCAGTAGGCGAGGATGTCGGTGGTGAGCCGCATGGACGGCCTGGGCGGGAAGATGTACGTGCCCCGCGCGATGTACTCCTTCAGGATGTCGTTCTGCACCGTGCCCTCGAGGCTCGCGGGCTTCACCCCCTGCTCCTCGGCCGTGACCGCGTACATGGCGAGCAGCACGGACGCGGTGGAATTGATGGTCATGGAGGTCGACACCTTGTCGAGCGGGATGCCTGCGAAGAGGAGCTTCATGTCCTCGACCGTGTCGATGGCCACCCCCACCTTGCCCACCTCGCCGGAGGCGAGCTCGTGATCCGAGTCGAGCCCCACCTGGGTCGGCAGGTCGAACGCCACCGAGAGCCCGGTTTGGCCCTGCTCGAGCAGGTACTTGAACCGCGTGTTGGTCTCTGCCGCGTCGCCGAACCCGGCGTACTGGCGCATGGTCCAGAGCCGTCCGCGATACAGCGTGGCCTGGATGCCGCGCGTGAACGGGTACTCGCCCGGAAAGCCCTGGTCCCGCTCGTATCGAGCCTCGTCCTCGAACCGGGGCAGGTACAGGCGATCGACCTCGGCCGAGGAGGCGGTCACGAACTTGTCGCATCGCTCCTTGTTCTTCTCGAGGAACGGCTTCAGCGTCTTCTCTTCCCATCTCTTGAAACTGTTCATCATCGACCTCGCTTGGGGAAATTCGGAAACGTTTTCGTAGGCATCATATCCTCATTGCCATTCCAGTGGAATCCCCGACCTCGCCCCCTCTTGATCTCTTGGATTCTCCAGGGCTTGTGCTATGATGGCGCGCAGAAAGGAGAGACCATGGCGATGCAACCCTACATAGCGGCCGCAAACGCCCTCCGGTACGTGCTCGACGCAGCGGCGGGCGACCGGCTCGTGGTCTTCTGCGACCCGGAGAAGCAGGAGATCGGCAGGGCCTTTGCCCACGGCGCGCTGGATCTCGGCCTCTGGACCCGGATCGTGGTGCTCGACGCGCCTCCCATCGACAAGGCCGGCCCGAGAAAGCTGGTGCCCCCCTTCGCCACCGAGATCCTGGTGCGGGGCGAGGCGGACATCTACATCAACCTCTTCCGCGGTCCGGCCGAGGAGGTGCCGTTCCGCATCCGGTTCATCCAGCTCGAGTCGCGGCGGCGCGTCCGACTGGGTCACTGCCCGGGCATCACCCTCGAGATGATGACCGAAGGGGCCCTGGCCCTGGAGCAGGCCGAGTACGAGAAGATGCAGGGCCAGGCCGTGGCGCTCCTCTCCCGGCTCCGCGGGGTGCACCGGATCCATCTCTCGAACGGCATCGGCACGGACCTCACCTTCTCGGTCAAGGGGCGCGACTTCTTCACCGACACCAAGGTGGACTGGCGGACCCTGAAGTGGATGAACCTGCCCGTGGGCGAGGTGATCGCCGGGCCGGTCGAGGACTCCCTCGACGGAAAGCTGGTCTGCGACGTGGCGGTCGGCGGCATCGGCGTGATCCGGAAGCCCGTCACGATCATGGCCAAGGGGGGCAGGGCCGCGGAGGTCCAGTGCGACGACGAGGCCGTGCGATCGAAGATCCTCGCGGCCCTCGACACCGACCTCATGGCGAGGCACGTGGGGGAGTTCGCGTTCGGCCTGAACCACAAGGCGCGGCTCTCGAGCGAGTTCCTGGAGATCGAGAAGCTCGGAGGCACCTGCCACATCGCGTTCGGCAACAACTCCGACTACCCGAGCGGCCAGAACACCTCGGCGAACCACATGGACTTCCTCATCTCGTCCCCCACGGTCGAGGCCGACTGGGGCGAGGGCTTCCAGGTCCTGATGAAGGACGGCAAGCTCAAGTGACATGACGACGAACGGATCTTCGAGGGGGTTCTCCTACCCGTTTTTCGTGGCGCGCGACCTCGACGGTCTCGCAGCCCTGCTCGTGGACAACCTGGTGAATCTCCTCATCATCGCCGTTACCTGCATCAAGGTCATCGGGATGTCGCCCGCTCTCGTCTACGGCCGGATCCTTCCCGGCGCGGCCGTCTCGCTGGTGGTCGGCAACCTCTACTACGCGCGGATGGCGGCCCGGACCGCGAAAAAGGAAGGTCGGAGCGATATCACGGCGCTCCCGTACGGCATCAACACCGTGACCGTGTTCGCCTTCCTCTTCCTCATCATGCTTCCGGTGGCGCGGGCCACGAACAACCCCGAGTTCGCGTGGAAGGTCGGCGTGGCCGCCTGCATCCTCTCGGGCGTGATCGAAATGCTGGGCGCCTTCGTGGGGAGCTTCATCCGCCGGGTCACGCCGCGCGCCGCGCTCCTCACCGCACTCGCGGCCATCGCGCTCTCGTTCATCGCGATGAAGCCCGCCCTGGACATCTGGGGGAATCCGCTCGTGGGCCTCCTGCCCATGGCGATCATCCTGGCCTCGTACCTGGGGGGCCTCCGTCTCCCCTGGGGTGTCCCGGCCGGCTTCGTCGCCATCGTGATCGGCATGGGGCTCGGGTGGATCACCGGATACCTCGATTGGGCCAAGGTCCTGGTGGCCGCAAACGGCATCGGCCTCTACCCGCCGGTCCCCACCCTCGGCGCGGCCTGGAACGGCCTCTCCTCCACCCTGCCGTACCTCGCGATCATCGTGCCCACCGCGGTCATGACCTTCGTGGGCACGCTCCAGTGCGTGGAGAGCGCCGCGGCCGCAGGAGACTCCTATCCCTACAAGCCGGTCATGATCGCGGACGGCATCGGCACCCTGCTTGGCGGCCTCTTCGGCTCGTGCTTCCCCACCACCGTGTACATCGGCCACCCGGGCTACAAGGAGATGGGGGCGAGGCAGGGATACTCGATCCTGAATGCGGTGGTCATCACGATCCTCTGCTGCTGCGGCCTGGTCGAGCTCAGCCTCACCCTGATCCCGATCCCGGCCGTGGCCGGCATCCTGCTCTTCATCGGCGTCGTCATCGGCGTGCAGGTCTTCTCCGTGTCGTCGCCGGCCCACTACAGCGCCGTGATCATCGGGTTCATCCCGTCCATCGCGGCCTGGGGCGCAGGCCTCGTCGAGAGCACCCTCCAGGCATGCGGCGTCTCGGACGTGTCGATCCTGTCCGCGCTCGCCGCGGCCGGAGTCGACCTGGAGGCGCTTCGATCGCTCGGCCAGGGGAGCCTCTTCACGAGCATGATTCTGAGCGCCGCCTTCATCTTCATCATCGACAAGAAGTGGCTGGCCGCAGCCGGATGGTGCGGGGCGGCCGCAACGGCGAGCGCCCTCGGCTTCATCCACGCCCCGACCCTGAAATGGCTTGCCGCGCCCAAGCTGGCCCTGGCCTACGCCGTATGCGCGGCGGTGTGCCTCATCATCGCGTTGATCAGAAAACGAAAGGCCTAGGGGCGGTTCTCGATCCGCCCCTGCCTGGATCTACTTTCCCAGACCCCTCAAGAGCATCTTGCACTCGCGGACATAGCGGTCCGGCGGCGTGATCCCGGCGCACTGGTTGTAAGCGTCCCGCGACGCCTGGATGTTGTCCTTCTCGGAATGGATATAACCCTGCACCAGCCAGCCCAGGCTGCTCTTAGGGTCCACGGTCGTGGCCTTCTGGGCCAGGCCCAATGCCTCGTCCCGCGTACCGCTGTCCTCCATGAGGAGCGCGGCGAGCTCGACCAGGGCCTTCACCCCCTCGGGCTGGATCTGGATGGCCTCGCGAAGGAGCGTCGCCTTGTGCTTGGGCGATCCGCTCTCGGACTCCTTGAGGAGCTGGTTGTATCGCTCCATGGCCTGCGCGTCCGGCACCGGTGCCGCTGCGGGCACTGGGGCGGATCCCGGCTCCGGAGCCCGGACAGCGGACGGGGCCTGAGTCCCTGGCGCGGCCGCGTCCCTGCCCGCGTCGGCGGTCGGAGCCGCTGCCTGCGTCGGCGGAGGGGGCGGCGGCTCTTCCTTTGGGACAGGCGCGGCGGATGCTTCCTTCACGGGAGACGGCGCCTTCTCCGCTGCGGCGAGGTAGTCCATGAACCGCTTCTCGGGCCTGGCCATCCAATACCGATACCCCATGTAGCCTGCGGCCGACAGGAGGGCGAGGATCGCGATCACCACGATCGCCACCTTTACTCGGGACCTCCTCTCGGGCTCGAGGCTGTCGTACGTGTACCGGGCCTGCTCCTCGCTCTCTTCGGGCGGATCCGGAGCCTTCCAACTGGTTGGTTCTGTCATCTGGATCGATTTCTGACGCAGTTCCTCGTCCGTCACGATGATCTTGGGGAGCCCTTCCTCGAGATAGTCCCTGACCGGCAGTCCGAGGTCCGGAGCCGTTGCTTCCGGCGCCGGCGATGGAGGTTCGGGCTGGTGCTCCGGCAACGGCTCCGGCAGGAGCTCCGGGATCGGCAGCAAGGCCTTTCCAGGTGTCGGCAGCGGAGACGGCGGCAACGTCGACGGTCCGGATTCGGATGAAGGTCCGGATTCAAACGACGGACCACCCTGCGTCGTGGGGGTCTGAATCCAGGTCTTCTTGCCGTCGATGGGGATCTCAAGGGATTCCCCGACCACCACCTCCAGGGTCTTGCTCACCACCGGAGGGAAGGGAGGTTTCGGAATAATCGATGTTCTTTTTTTGGGTGTTTCCACCGGCGCCACGTCCCAGATCGATTCCGGCTTTCCGGGCTTGGGCTCTTCGCGGGCTGGGGTCGGGGTCGCGTCGGGCTTGGCCTGGATTCCGATCGGCTGGGTGGCCCGGTGGATCCCGCGCTTCCGTTTCCGCCGGAGTTTCCAACCGGCGATCGAGGGCTGCGCCGGCTCGGGTGGAGGGGCTTCGGCCGGTTTGTGCGGCGGCGGCTCGTCGAGGGCCCTTACTTCCTTGGGAACCGGGACGTTGACCGGCGTGAGGTCCCAGCGTGGCTCTTCCTTGTCGAAGGCGTCCTTGATGGCGGCGTTCATTTCGTCGTGGGCCACCCCTTCCCCGCCGACCGGAGCCTGGTCCAGGCTGATCCGTTTGCCCGGAGCCTCGAACGACGACAGGGGCTGGTCCTCGGCCTTCAAGAGGATCTGCTCCACCGGCGGGAGGGGGCCCGTCTTTCCGGCCGTCTTGATGAACCCCTCGTTGTACAGCTTCGTAAGGATGCCGAGGGACTCCAGGTCCCCCATGAGGCTCGCGTCGATCACCTCCATCAGGGGGCGCCGGCCGTCGAAGTGGCGCAGCACCTCGTTCACTTCGTCCGGAATCTCCTCCAGCCGCTCCCGGAGCTGGTCCGTGTCCACGTCGAAGATCGTGTCGAGCGGAGGCATCTGCTCCATCATGCGGCTCCACTCGTCGAGGCGCCTCATCCCCTCCATGAGAAGCCCCTGCGGCGAGAGCTCGATCCGGGTCTCGCGCCTGATGGTCCGGAAGTCGATCTCGAACGTGCCGTCGGACCAGAAGAGGAAACGGTACACCGCATCGGCTCCGCGTCGCGCCCCCACCTCGGCGTCGATCACCTTGCCGTCCCGGAAGTAGATCGCGCCGGCCTCCCGGCCCGAGCTCAGATGGATGACCCCGGTCTTCCGGCTGATCTCGATGGTCTGGATCAGGTCCACCACCCCCATGTCCGCGAGCCGTCCCGAGAACTTGGTCTTGGTGCCCCGGCGCTCCAGCGTCTCGCGCTCCCGCTTCTGGAGCAGGATGTTCACACGGGTCAGGATCTCCCGCACGAAGATGGGCTTGGTGAGATAGTCCTCGACTCCGAGCTCGAGCCCTTTGATCTTGTCCTCGATCGCCTTGAGGGAGGTGAGGAAGATGAACGGGATGGCGGCCCAGGCCGGGTCGGACTTCAAAGCCTTGCAGAACTCGAACCCGTCCATGCCCGGCATCATGGTGTTCGATATGATGAGATCCGGCGGCGCGGCCCGGACCTTCAGGAGCGCCTCTTCGCCGTTCAAGGCCGTGACCACCGAGTATCCGGCCTTCTTGAGGCTCACCTCGAGAACGCGCAGGCTCTTGGGGTCCGAGTCGACGATGAGCAGGTTTCTCTTAGCCACACATCCCCCTTAATAATGAATGGTCAAACCATTTGAATTCGTATTCATATTCTATCTTGATTCCGGCTTATTCTTTATGCCCCTGGGTCATGGTGTCAAGATGGAGCCTTCCTGTCACCCCGGGGTTGAAAAAGGATCGGAACGAGGATAGACCAGGAGTGCCGCAGGTTCCAAGGGGCGGCGCGAGAAGGTCGGCTCGCTATAAGATCCGGCCCCGGTCCCGGGGGATTTTACCAGGTGCGTCATGATAAAACAGAAGGTCATCATCCTGGGAGCCGCAGGGCGCGACTTCCACAACTTCAACGTCTTCTTCAGAAAAAATCGTGCGTATGAGGTCGTGGCCTTCACGGCCACGCAGATTCCGGGCATCGAGGGGAGGAACTACCCGCCCGAGCTTGCGGGAAGGCTCTACCCGAACGGGATCCCTATCCTTCCCGAGAAAGACCTGGAGGACGCCATACGAAAGCACGACATCGACCTCGCCATGATGGCTTACAGCGACCTGAAATTCGCGACGGTCATGCATCTCGGCGCCCGGGCCAACGCGGCCGGCGCCGATTTCGTGATGATGGGGACCCGGCACACGATGATCAAGTCCGAAAAACCGGTCATCGCGGTCTGCGCGGTCCGGACCGGCTGCGGCAAGAGCCAGACCTCGCGCTTCATCGCCCGCATGCTCCGGGAGAAGGGCCGGAAGGTGGTGTCGGTGAGGCATCCCATGCCTTACGGCGACCTCCGCCGCCAGGCGGTGCAGCGTTTCGCCTCGATCCGGGACTGCGACAAGCACAAATGCACCATCGAGGAGCGCGAGGAATATGAGGCGCACATCCAGGAGAAGGGGGTGATCTACGCCGGTGTGGACTACGGGAAGATCCTGAAAAGGGCCGAAAGGGAGGCGGACGTCATCATCTGGGACGGCGGGAACAACGACCTGCCGTTCTACCAGCCCGACCTCTGGATCACGGTCGCCGACCCCCTGAGGCCGGGCCACGAGTGCTCGTACTATCCGGGAGAGACCAATGTGCGCGGGGCCGACGTCATCGTCATCGGGAAAACCAACACCGCGCCCCAGGCCGACGTGGACAAGGTCATCGCGTCGTGCCGGGAGCTGAACCCGCGCGCGCGCATCGTCCGCGTCGCGAGCGAGGTCCAGGCTGACGACCCGTCCGTGATCCGCGGCAAACGCGTGCTCGTGATCGAGGACGGCCCGACCCTGACCCACGGCGAGATGGCGTACGGCGCGGGCACCGTGGCGTCCAAGGCGCTGGGTGCGACGCTCGTCGATCCCCGTCCGTGGGCCCGGGGCACCATCGCCGAGGTGTACCGGAAATTCAAGCAGGTGGGGCCGATCCTGCCGGCCATGGGATACTCGCCCGAGCAGGTGCAGGACCTCGAAGAGACCATCAACGCGGTCGACTGCGACGCCGTGGTCATCGCCACGCCGTTCGATCTCCGTCGCCTCATCAAGGTGAAGAAGCCCAGCGTGATCGTCACCTACGTGCATCGGGACGTCGAGCCCGACGGCGGGATGAAAACGGTCATCGAGGAGTTCCTGAGGAACGGTGTCCGTCGGAGCTGACCGGATCCGAATTGGCATGCGGAGAATTCCGATCTCCATTCTCATTCTCGCCCTATGGATTCCATCGGCGAGCAGGGGCGCGCAGCCGTATACCCCTCCGATCATCGAGATGACAAACGTTCCCGTGAAGGGGGTGAACCTCGCGCCCATCGAGGACTCGCGGCTGGGCCCGGTGGGGTACGGCACGAACGCCTCGGCCGACGTCCTCCGGGAGATCGCTGATCTGGGCGCCACCTGGGTCTCCATCACGCCGTTCGGAAGGATGGACGACCTCGACTCGACCGACATCCTGCCGGACTTCGAGATCCCGCTAGCAGAAAGCATCAGGCGGACCCGCGAGACCATCCGACAGGCCAAGGCGCTCGGCCTTCGCGTCGCCCTCATCCCTCACCTCTTCGTCATGTCCGGCCGCTGGCGGGGCGAGATCGATCCGGGGTCGGAGCGCGGCTGGAAGGCGTGGTTCAGGAGCTACGAGCGGTTTCTCGATCCGTGGGTCCGGCTCGCAGCCGCCGAGAAGGTGGACCTCCTCAGCGTCGGCGTGGAGTTCAAGAGCAGCTCGGAAGCCCGAGCCGACCGCTGGATCCGCGTCATCGACCGGGTCCGGCGCACCTTCCACGGTCCCCTCACCTACTCCGCGAACTGGGACGAGGTCGAAGGGGTCGGCTTCTGGAGCGCCGTGGACGTGATCGGGGTCAACGGGTTCTGGCCGCTCGCCAGGACGCCGGGGGACCGTTACCCGGTGATGCGGGACGAGGCGGGAAAGGTGGCGCGGAGCCTCGACGACCTCGCCGCCCGTTATGCCAAGCCGGTGCTCCTCACCGAGACCGGGTGCAAGGCGGCGATCGACGCGGCGCTCGCGCCCTGGGAATGGCCCGAGCATATGGACTCCCTCGCCTACGACGGCCTGTACCAGGCCGAGTTCTACGAGGCGGTGCTCGACGCCATGGTGGGAAGACCGTGGTTCCTGGGGCTCTTCATCTGGAAGGTGATATCCGATCCGTACGATTGGTCGCAGGATCCGGAGTTCGGCTTCTCGCCGAGACACAAGCCCGGCTGGAAGGTGCTTCAACGCTGGTTCGGCCTCGCTTGGAGCGCGTGCGAAGACCCGGTCACCAGCCGTCCCGAATGTCGTTGATGTTCATCTTGAGAATCTTGATCTGGTTCTCGTCGGGCGGCGATTCCTTCTCGCGGATCTCGAGCGCCTTCTTGAAGCACTCCAGCGCCTGCTCCTTCTCGCCCAGGTTCTTGTGGGCCGCTCCCTTGTAGTTGAGCACCTCGGCCACACGCGAGTGGTCGGGCCCGAACGACGCCTTGATGATCTCGAGGGCCTTGCCGAAGCGATCGACCGCGGACCGGTCGTCATGCTTCTGCCGGTAGATGAGACCCATGTAGAAATTGATGAGGCCCCAGTCCTGGTTCTTCTTGTCCCCGACCTTGTCGTACTGCTCGTCGGCCGCAAGATAGTATTCCAGGGCGCCGTCCACGTTGCCGTCGACCTCTTTTTTCATCCCCTCCTCTCGGAGAGTGTTGGCCTGGCCGAGCGGGCTGTCCTTGTCAATCTCGTCGGCCGAGCGCGACTTGCCCGAGGAGGAGCCGCAGGACATGGCCAGGAAAAGCCCCAAAAAAACAAAAGGTGTGATTTTTGTTTTCATCATGGCGGGAAACCCCTTCGTCGTTTTGCAGGCCACTCTACCACTCCGACGAATGCTCATACAACCCATTCGATGATATTTCTGATGAGCCCCACATAATGGGAAACCAGGTCCTTGCCCCAGAAGATGTTCTCCAAGGCGCCCAAGGCCAGAAACGGCCCGAAAGGGACCCGCTTCTTGCCCCAGCGGGTGTCCTCGTCGCTCCTTCTCTTCCCGAATGAAACAGCCGCACCGCCGATCAGGAGCCCCTGGATGGCTCCGGCGAAAAGCGCGAAGACGCTTCCTCCGACCCCCTGAAACGCCCCGATCATCGCCAGGATCTTGGCGTCCCCGAACCCCATGCCGGCCGTGCCGGTGAGCCTCTTGTACCCCCAGATGAAAAGGATGGATATCACGAGGAAGCTCGAGACGGAGGCCAGCACGGACTCGAAAAGCCCGGGTCCGAAGCCGAGAGCGCTCAGAATCACGCCGAGCAGGGTCCCGCCAATGGTGATGGTGTCCGGAAGCATCATGTGATGAAGGTCGATCACGGACGCCACGATGAGCCCCCAGCCGAAGATGAAAAGCACAAAAAAGAAAGCGGCCGCAGACAGCATGTCCCCCTCGCCACGGCCAACGGCATGCCGCCAGATCGCGACCGAGTAGAGCCCCATGAACAGCTCCACCAGTGGGGTCTCGATGCCGATGGAAGCCTTGCAATCCCGACATTTCCCCTGCAGGAGGAGGTAGCTCAGGATCGGGATGTTGTCGTACCAACGGACAGGACGGCCGCAGGAATCGCAGTGGCTGGCCGGCCTTACGACCGATTGTTCCTTGGGCCACCGGGAGATGAACACATTGCCGAAGCTGCCCCACAGCGCGCCCCAAACCAGGGAAAGCCACAGCCACACCGAGCTCTGCGGGTCCAGAAACATGCTCCCGGGTCTATATCATCTGGTCGGAGTGCATTGAAGATAAAAAAATGGCGACGAACTCGAGGATGTGGGGGGGGGCATCCGGGGCAAGTTCGTCGCCAAACGCGATTATATCTAGCATGATTTATGCCAACAAGAATCAGATATCAATCTTCTTCATGGGTTATCTGAAATCTCATTTGAATTGACTGTAAATATTTCCATCTTGCTGGAAATCGAATTTCATTCGTGAATCCTCCCGGTTTCAAAATCGTAACATCCGAATGCAATAATCCCTTTTATTTCATAATAGTTACAGATTTTATTGTTTTTCTTTCTGTTGGAGTCTCGATGATTCCAGCCTCAAGTCTCGAAGAACCGATGGAGGTTCAAATCCATTTTGAATGCTCCGATTCCTCCATTTGGGGCCAATTGACAGGGGTGGGGTCGTCTGGTAGGTATAGGATGCAAGAGGCGCTGATCGAATTCTGTCGCGAAAGAGTCTTTTAACTCAAAGACTTGAACGTGTGACAGGGTTCATTATCCTCGGTTGAAAGGAGTATCTGTGTCCAGGCTCAAGATCACCACGGCTGGCGAAACCAACGTCGGCATGAAACGAACCCACAACGAGGACACCTTCTCCATCATGGAAGAGGAGAACCTCTATGTCGTGGCCGACGGGATGGGGGGGCATGCCTCGGGCGAGGTAGCGAGCCAGATGGCGGTCCAGAACCTTCGCGACTTCTTCCGCGCCACCCGTGAGGACCCGGAGGCCACCTGGCCGTACAAGATGGATCGGTCCCGCAAGTACGAGGAGAACCGGCTCATCACGGGCATCAAGCTTGCAAACCTGAAAATCTTCGAGGCTGCCCAACGCGACTCCAAGTACCGCGGCATGGGAACCACCATGGTGGTGACCTACTTCGTGGACGACGGCACCTACCTGGCCCATGTGGGGGACAGCCGGATCTACTTGATCCGGAGCACCAACATCGAGCAGGTCACCGAAGACCATTCTCTCCTCAACGATTACATCAAGATGAAGAAGCTCTCGGCCGAGGAGATCGCGAACTTCCCGCACAAGAACGTCATTGTCCGCGCCCTGGGAATGAAGGAGACGGTCAAGATCGACACCCTTTTCATCCAGCCGCATCCCGCGGACATCCTGCTCCTTTGCAGCGACGGCCTCTCCAGCATGATCGCCTCTCCCCAGATCCAGGAGATCGTGCAGAGCAACTACGGCGACCTGAACCGCGGCTGCCACGAGCTCATCGAAGAGGCCAATAGGAACGGAGGCCACGACAACATCACCGTGGTCCTCATCCGGATCGACGCCGACTAACCCCCTGTTGACACTCCCCGGTCGGGTTGGTACCTTGTCCCGAGGATACGGAGACTCCTATGAAAAGCGTCGTTCCTGATCGGCCAAGGGAGGCAAAGGTCATGTCGAATGAAGGTTCATGCATCATCGGATCGGGCATCACGATCCGGGGTAACTTGAGTGGAAGCGAGCCGCTGGTCATCGAGGGGAAGGTGGAGGGGACCATCGCCCTCAGGAATCACCTCACCATCGAGAACGGGGGTGCCGTGGTCGCGGACACCGAGGTGGAGAACCTCACCGTCAACGGCGAGATCCAGGGGAACATCGCCGCGTCCGAAGCGGTGTCCGTCAGCGCCACCGCCAAGGTGATCGGCAACATCAAGGCGCCCCGCGTCATCATCGAGGACGGCGCCCGGTTCAAAGGGAGCATCGACATGGATTTCGATCTTCCCGAGGGAATCAAGGCCCGGAAATAGGTCCGCCTTCAGGCTGCCGAACATGGACAACCCCAGGAGATGGAAAAGGGAGGACAACATGGCCCATACAATCATCGGAAGCTCCATCGTCATCGACGGCGAGATCACCGGCGATGAGGCGCTCGTGATCCAGGGGACGGTGAAAGGACGCATCTCGCTGAAGGAGCAGCTGGTCGTGGAGGAATCCGGCGTCGTGGAGGCCGATATCGCAACCCAGAACGTCCAGATCGGCGGCAAGGTGACCGGCAACATCACGGCGAGCGAAAAGGTGGAGATTTCATCCGGCGGGCGGATGATCGGAGACATCAAGGCGCCCCGGATCCTCATCGCCGACGGCGCCGTGTTCAAGGGCAACGTGGACATGGATGTGTAACGGAGAATCCGGACAACCCGGCAAGGCCACAAGGGAGCATCGAGGATGAACGAGCCAACCAGAACGGTTATCGGGGAAAAAACCACCATCAACGGCAACCTCGAAGGGGATGAGGACCTTCTGGTCCAGGGCCGCATCGAGGGAAGCATCTCGCTCAAGCACACGCTCACCATCGAGCCTGCAGGCGTTGTGCAGGCCGAGGTCCAGGTGTTGAACGCCGTCATCTCCGGCGTCATGGTGGGAAACATCTCGGCCGAGGAGTCGGTTCACATCACCGCGCAGGGACGGATGGTGGGGGATATCAACGCCCCCCGCGTGATCATCGTGGACGGCGCGTCGTTCCGGGGGAACGTGGACATGGGCAACCTCGACATGCCCAGGCCGAAAGAGGGCGAGTCCCGGCCGGCCCGTCCCGCTCCGGCGGGCTTCCGCCCCGCCCTGACACGGCCCAAGCCCGAGGCCTCGAAGGCCTCCGAGGCGGATACGCTCCCTCCCCCGAAACCGGCCGCTCCGCAGAGACCGGTCCTGTCGGCGCGTGAGGCGGAAAAACCGGGGCCCGGCAAGACGAAAGAGCCGCAGACCACGCCGAGGAAGGCTCCCCCTCCCAAGGCGCCCCTCATCGGAAAACGCCGGGCCCTTCGACGTCGATAACCCCGGGAGGACGGCCATGCGCCGTGTAATGCCCATACTCCTCCTCCTCTCCCTCGCGACAGGCGGTTGCGGCGCGCCAAAGGTCAACATCTCGGAAGGAACAAGGCAATTCTCGCCGTCGGACTACGAGCCCACGCTCGAGCTCTGGAGCCGGGACACCAGCGTCTACACCCTGGACGGCATGGACAATGTGCTCACCGCGACCGCCACGTACCTCTCCTGGGAGTTCCGGTGGGCCTATGCGGTACGCTACAGCGACGACCATCGCCTCTCGCCCGAGGAGCGGGCGGTCTTCAGGCAGAAGCAGTTCGACGACTACAGGAAGGCGCACGAATTCATCGTGGCCACCACTTCTGGCGAGCACCGCTGGTGCGTGCTCGGCAAGGAGAGCTCGGTGTGGAAGGTCTCGATGATCAACGACCGGGGAGATTCGGTCGCACCGCTGGTGATCGAGGAGATCAAGAAGCCCACGGCCGCGCAGATGGCCTACTTCCCCTACATCAACGTCTTCCGGCAAGCCTACCGGATCACCTTCCCCAGGACGCTCCCCAACTCCCAGGTCCCGATCATCGGGGCGAACAACGAGTACTTCAAGCTATGCTTCGTCGGTGCCCTGGGCAACGGGGAGCTCCGCTGGGACATCTGACCCCGGCCGACCCCTTGGCCATGATCATCGAAAACGACCCCGCCGCGTTCCACCTGGTGAGCGGTTTCGATCCGGCCGGCGACCAGCCCCAGGCCATCGCGGCGCTCGTGGACGGGCTCAGGCGCGGCGAGGCGTACCAGGTGCTCCTCGGCATCACCGGATCGGGCAAGACCTTCACCGTGGCCAAGGTGATCGAAGCCCTGGGCCGGCCGGCCCTCGTCATCGCGCACAACAAGACCCTCGCGGCCCAGCTCTACAGCGAGTTCTCGAGCCTGTTCCCGGAAAACGCGGTGGAGTACTTCGTGAGCTACTACGACTACTACCAGCCCGAGGCCTACCTTCCGGCCACGGACACGTATATCGCGAAGGACGCCTCCATCAACGAGACAATCGACCGGCTGCGGCACTCCGCCACCCGGTCGGTCCTTGGCCGGCGCGACGTCGTGGTCGTGGCGTCCGTGTCCTGCATTTACGGCCTGGGCCCGGCCGAGGCCTACCGCGAGATGATCGTGCCAATCGACGAGCAGGAGGAACTTCCCCGCGACCGTCTCCTCCGGAGCCTGGTGGACGTCAACTACGAACGGAACGACCTCGATTTCCACCGGGGGACCTTCCGGGTGCGCGGGGATGTGGTCGAGATCTTCCCGGCCTACGAGGAGAAGACCGCGCTCCGCATCGAGTTCTTCGGAGACACGGTGGAGCGGATCTCCGAGATCGACCCGCTCCGGGGATCGGTGCTCCGGACCCTCCCGCGCGTCGACGTCTACCCGGCGAGCCACTACGTGCTCCCGGCCGACGAGATGCGCCGGGCGCTCAAGTCGATCCGCGAGGAGCTCGGCGTCCGGCTCAGAGAGCTCGAAGGCCAGTCGAAGCTGGTGGAGATGCAGCGGCTCCGCGAGCGCACGCTCTACGACCTCGAGATGCTCGAGCAGGCCGGCTACTGCAACGGCATCGAGAACTACTCCCGCCACCTGTCGAACCGGGCCTCGGGCGAGCCTCCTCCCACGCTGCTGGACTACCTGCCGCGGGACACGATCGTTTTCATCGACGAGAGCCATCAGACCATCCCCCAGCTCGGCGCCATGTACAAGGGGGACCGGTCGCGCAAGCAGACGCTGGTTGATTACGGATTCAGGCTTCCGTCGGCGCTCGACAACCGTCCCCTCACCTTCGAGGAGTTCTCGGTCCGCGTGGGCCAGATGTGCTGCGTCTCGGCCACGCCCGGCGACTGGGAGATCGGCAAGGCCTCCGGCGAGGTGGTGGAGCAGGTGGTCCGGCCCACCGGGCTCCTCGACCCCGAGGTCCTGGTGAAGCCCGCGACCGGCCAGGTCGACGACCTGCTCGCCGAGCTCCGCCGGTGCGTGGGCCACAACGAGCGGGCGCTCGTCACCACGCTCACGAAGCGGCTCGCCGAGGATCTCACCGAGTACTACGAGGAGCTCGGAATCCGGGTGCGGTACCTCCACAGCGACATCGATACCCTGTCGCGCATCGCCATCCTCCGGGACCTCCGTGCCGGCGAGTTCGACGTGCTCGTGGGGATCAACCTGCTCAGGGAGGGGCTCGATCTCCCGGAGGTGGCCCTGGTCGCGATCCTCGACGCGGACAAGGAGGGTTTCCTGCGATCCAAGCGCTCGCTCATCCAGACCATCGGCCGAGCGGCACGGAACGTGTCGGGCCGGGTGATCCTGTACGCCGACGCCATGACCGACGCCATGCAAGGGGCCATCTCCGAGACCGAGCGGCGGCGGTCCAGGCAGCGGGAGTACAACCGTGAGCGCGGCATCACGCCCGCCACGATCGTGAAGGCCCTCCAGGAGGCCGGTCCGGGCTCGGCCGCCTCGGACTATGTCGAGGTGTCCCGGGTGCGGGAGCCGGACGAGATCTACGCCATGGACCCCGAGGCCAGGCTCGCCGAGCTCCGAGCGGCCATGATCCGCGCCGCCGAGGACCTGAACTTCGAGCTCGCGGCCAGGCTCCGCGACGAGATCCGGGAGCTGGCCCGGACCCACCACATCCATGCGGCCTTTTCCCCTTCCGAGGCCAAGCACAAGGCCCGCCGGGCCCGCCCGGCCGGACGCCCGAAATCCAAGAAGACGCGTCGCGACGGGTGACGCGGACGCAGGTGCCGATATCCGATGCGACCCCGACCCCTCCCGCCTCACATGTGCCTGAGACGTTTAGAGGGGGACAGATCGCGGAGGTCAGCCATGGCGCAGGCTCTCGAACAGAGGGAGCTCAACCTTGAACCTCGAACCATGCCCTGGAGAGCTTTCGACCTCGATGGTGCCGCCGTGGGATGTCACAATTCCGTGCGCCACGGAGAGCCCGAGACCGGTCCCTTGTCCGACTTCCTTGGTCGTGTAGAAGGGGAGGAACACTTGCTTGCGGACCTCCTCGCTCATGCCACATCCGTCGTCTTGGACAATGAGGGATGCGCGCCCGTTTTCGACTTGAAGTGTGGTTCGTACCTTTCCACCGTCCTCCGTCGCCTGAAGGGCGTTGACCAGCAGATTCAGCACCACCTGGCGCACCTGACTCGCATCGGCCAGGACAGGCGGAACCTCCTCGAGCTCACGCATCAATGAGATTGTCGCTTGATCAAAGCGCGGCTGTAAAAAATCCAGGGCTTCCTGGACAACCTGCCGGAGGTCGAGCGGAGCCTTCTGCGGTGGGGTCTGCCGCGCGAACAGCAGAAGCTTCTTGATGACGTCTCGAGCGTGAAGTGCAGCGCGGGTGACTTTCTCCAGATCCCGCACCGTCGACTCCGGCAGTCCCGAGGTCTTCGTTGCCAGCTGCGCGAAGCCAAGGATGGCCCCGAGCGGCTCGTTGAGCTCGTGAGCGGTGCCCGCCGCCAGCGTGCCAATGGTGGCCAGCCGCTCGGCCAAGCGAAGTTGTTCCTCTAGCCTGCTCTTCTCGTCCTGCGCCTTGGTGTAGGCAACTGCGATCTGTCCGATCTCATCCTTGCTCGGTGGCCCAGCCCCTGACGGCGCATTGGGGGGATGGGCGCTTCGGATCGCTGAGACCGAGCTGCGTATCGACAGGTAGATGGCAATGAACAGATAACTGAGCACGGCCGCCGCTGCAGCCGCAGCGATCAGACCCTGGGTTCGCATGGCCCGGTAGTGCCGGATGCGTTTCTCGATCAGCCGATCAAGCTCCGGTCCGACACGGTCCTCGAGTTCATACACCTGCAAGAGCGCCTCCTTAGCCCCCGCAACCAGGTCATGAGAGCGCTCAATAGATGCGGTCTGCTCTTCCAGCTCCTGTCTCAGTATTTCCGCGTGGTGCTTGACAGCTTGCTCGGCTGCCTGCGAAGGAGCCTCCAGGTTGAGCTTCAGCGTCGCGCTTTGGCCGAAGTGCGACGTCTCTCGGAATGCCGTTACCATGTTCACATGGATGACGTCGGTGACCGTCGTGATCTCAAGCCGATAGTCCGATGCGAGGTCGATGGTGCGATCGAGCCGAACGCCGTCATGACCAAGCGTCGCCAGGCTCGTGGTCGTTGCGCGGCTGACCGTCTCGGCGAGGGATGGCAGCTTGATGACAAGGGCATCCATCAGCCAGTAGCTGTCAAGATCTGGATCGAGGATGAGGTTGGAGTAGTTGCCGACACGACGGAGGAGTCGATCCACCACGCTGGCTGTGAGCTGTCCATGAACGAGGTCAACGCCTCCAGCTTCGGTGGGAGGCCTCATCTTGAGCTTGTTCCAGGATTGTCTAATCGACCGCCACTCCTCTGTCGTTCCAAGCACTGGGCCCAGGCGCGAATCGAGCGCATCCACCTGCGCAGCTGCGTCATCGGCTCTGGCTGTCGCCTGCTCGATCGCAGCCTGCAGGTTGGTCTCGCCCTTCAGCACAGCTACCTCGAGAATGCGGCGTAGCTGCAGTTGGTGAAGGAAGTGGGTGACGGGGGTGAGGTAGGCCACGCCCATGCGCTCACGGCTGTTGAACAGGGCACGCTCGCTTGCGCTGGAGGACTGCAGGTACAGGATCACGGCGAGCGGAACGGAGAGAAGCAGCCCCACGAGGATGAACTTGCGACCGAAGGTCAGCCGATTCAGCACCGCGATGGCGGGGACAAACAGCAGGCCTGGAGTAAACCTTGGAGGTGGAAGTTTCACGTTCACGCGCGCATCCGCCACAACACGCGACATACCTCGCTCGTCCGTGCGGTTCTCTCGGTTACCTCCGCCCTCGACCGTTTCGCTATTCGAGGTCAGATTTCTTCTCGGTGAGCGTGACACGCTTCATTTTCTCGCGCAAGGTCTTCGGGTCGATGTCCAGGATTTCCGCGGCGCGCGCGCGATTCCCTCCCACTGCGGCAATCACCTTCTCGATGTGCTCAAGTTCCACCTCGCCGAGCGGGCGAAGCACAGCCCGGTCGCGTAGCACCGAGAAGCGCATCAGGGCTGGGAGATCGGTAACGTCGATGCCCTCGGCTCCGCCGAGAAGCACCAACTGCTCCACCACACTTTGCAGCTCGCGAACGTTGCCCGGCCAGGAGTACATCCGCAAAACTTGGATGGCCTGGTCCGAGAAGCGCGGCACTGCCCGGCCTGCCCGGGCCGCTGCTTGGCGAGCGAAGTGTCGGGTGAGGGCCAGAATGTCGTCGCCACGCTCACGCAGCGGGGGTACCTCTAGGGTGGTGATGGAGAGTCGGTGGAATAGGTCTTCCCGGAAGGTGCCCCGTTTCACCAGGGCGGCGAGGGCCTCGCTTGCCGAAGCGATGATGCGCGGGTGTATATGCTCCGAGGGATTTCCGAGCACTTGCGCCAAGGCGGTTTGGAGCGCGGGCGGCGCATGCTCGACATGTTCGAGGTAGAGCGTTCCCGCCAGCGCCGCTTGGAACAACCCACCTGACGGCCTGTCCACTTTGCGGCCGAAGACTTCGCACTCGGCCTGTTCCGCAGGAATTGAGGCAAGGTCCACGGGCACGAAGGGTTCGCTCACCCGACAGCCAGAGTAGTGGATCGTCCGCGCGGCAAGCTCCTTTCCTGTTCCGCTCGCGCCGACGATGAGAACGGGCGATTCGGTTTTCGCGGAACGCGCAATCCCGCGCAAGGTGCGACGGATGGACTCGGAATCACCGATCAAGCCCGGCTTGAGCGGTGGCGCGGGCGCAGTTTCCTCGATCGTGCGTCGTGCCCGAAGCTTGTCGAGCGCGCCGTGCACGGCGCGAAGAAGCTCTTCGTCGGTGAACGGCTTGGCCAGAAAATCCTCAGCGCCGGTCTTGATCGCCTGGACCGCCCCTTCGACAGAAGGGTAGCCGGTGATTACGAACACCGCGCTTTCACTGCAGTTCTCGCGCACATGGCGGACAAGGTCCATGCCGTTGATGCCGGGCATCTTCAGATCGGTGACGACGACATCCACCGCTTTCGAGTTGAGTATACTTACCGCCTCGACTACTCCTCGCGCGGTGAGGACGTCGTACCCTGCTCCGGTCAGGTTCCGTTCCAACACCTCCACGGTGTCGGGGGCGTCATCTACGACGAGGATGCTTCCTCGCTCTCCTGATATTGGCCTCAAGGATCTCATACCTTTCCCTCTTGGAGGGGAGCATCTCCAAGCGGATAGACCATAGCGCCATGGAACACAATGGGTCAAGTCGCGGCTGGGCGTATCTCCCATGGCGACAGGCCAAAATCGCCCGCTCAGTGCAAATCGACTTGCCTGGTTGACACATTTAAAGACGAAGTGGTAATTTCTCCCTTCGAACAAAGGGAATATCTTCCTATTACTGAGGTGTAAAATGGGCAACTTGAGCAACGTGAACACCGGTGATACTGCATTCGTGCTCATCAGCGCAGCGCTTGTATGCTTGATGACGCCAGGCTTGGCCTTCTTCTATGGCGGCCTGGTCCGGCGCAAGAACGTCCTCGCCATTATGATGCAGAGCTTTATCTCGATGGGAGTGGTCACCATCATCTGGGTATTATTTGGCTATAGCCTGGCGTTCGGGAAATCCCACGGTGGCATCATAGGCGGATTCGAACACTGGGGGCTGATCGGGGTTGGGGCGGCGCCTGCGGGTATCGCCGCGTACGGCAAGACTATCCCCTTCATCGTTCACTTCGGCTACCAGGAGATGTTCGCCATCATCACGCCGGCGCTGATCACAGGCGCCTTTGCCGATCGCGTGAACTTCAAGCCTTACCTTATCTTCCTCGTCATCTGGAGCGTGCTCGTCTACATCCCCTTTGTTCACTGGATTTGGAATCCCGAGGGCTTCCTGGCCAAACAGGGCGTCGCAGACTTTGCCGGGGGCGCCGTCGTGCACGCGAGCGCCGGCTTCGCCGCCCTCGCTTCGGTCTTCTTCGTCGGAAAGCGCAAGCTCAGGCCCGGTGAGGTCCCCGGCCCACACAATGTCGGGTATGTCGCCCTCGGAACCGGCCTCCTCTGGTTTGGCTGGTTTGGTTTCAACGGCGGCAGCGCCCTCGGCGCCAATGCTCTCGCTGCAACGGCCTTCGTCAACACGGACATCGCCGGCTCGGTCGCTATGGTCACATGGCTCTTTCTATCCTGGGCCCGAGAGAAGAAACCCTCCATGACGGGCGCGCTCACCGGCGCCGTTGCTGGTCTCGCCTGTGTCACGCCGGCAGCGGGCTTTGTGCAGCCTCTATCTGCGGCTATCATTGGCTTCCTCGCGGGCTCGATCTGCTACGGCGCTGTTGTGTTCCGCCAGCGGCGCAGCTGGGACGACGCCCTCGACGTGTGGGGCTGCCACGGTATAGGAGGAGTGCTCGGCCTTATCCTCACGGGCGTCTTCGCCGCCAAGATCGTGAACGGCACGAGCGGACTCATCGAGGGAAACTGGCACCAGTTCGGCTGGCAGTGCGCAGCCGCCGCCATCGTCTCAGCGTACTCTTTCATTGTCACCCTCGGTTCCTTGAAGATCATCAACTTCTTCACGCCCGTGCGTGTATCAGAGGAGATCGAGGAGGATGGCCTCGATGAGGCCATCCATGGCGAGAAGGCCTACGACCTCGGGGGATGAGCACCACGGCACGGCAAGACAAGCCGCTCCACGGCGAGGTCGCGTACGACATGTGAGGAGGGTGGTAGAGGTGACGAAACGAATTGTCGCCATCCCAATCATCGCGACCATGTTCTTCACTACGCTGACGTCCCGGGCGTCGACGGAAACCGAGCCGGAGGTGGCCGCGCCCCCCCCCGCCCCCCCCCAGGACGACGCTATAGGCTTGAACCTGGATCTCGGTTTCGCCTCGGCGTACGTGTTTCGAGGCTACAACGTATTCCAGAAGGACTCGCAGCTCGATCAACACACGCTGCTCGCCCCGGGGGTCACATGGACGGTTTTCCATACCGGGCTCTCGATTGGCTACTGGGGGGCCTATCAGATATCGGGCGGGGACATCGATGATCGCATCGACGCGGCGCTCGGCGCGGAGCAGGACATCATCCTCGGGTACACCCTCGGGTTGCCCCACGACCTGAGCCTCGCGTTCAGCCTCGTCGGCTATCTGTACCCGTTTGCCGACAAGAGCGACGTCGGCGCCAAATGCCCGGTCTTCCTCGAGCCCGGCGCGGGCCTCGCGTGGGCCGGCCCGATCGATCTCTCGCTCAAGGTCTCCTACTTCCTCGGCCTCCAGGACGAGCCCGCGATCCGCGGGATCAGCTATCTGTACGTCAACCCACGGGTCGGCAAGACGTTTGCCCTCCACAAGCGCGTGAAGCTCTCGGCAGGCCTCGGCTACGGGTTCAAGCTTTGGCAGGAGGGCAACGACGGGGCGAGCAACATCCACGACGTCTCCCTCGACGTCTCCCTTCCCATCGACATCATCGGCGGCCTGTACATCGCACCGAGCGTCCACACCGGGTGGACCAACCTCGTCGATAAAGAGTTCGCGGACGAGCTATTCGCCTACGGCGCGCTCAACGTCGGCGTGAACCTGTAAAATCTCATCGCACGGCCGGGCCTATGAGGCGAGGTGCCATCGATGACGTTTGAAAGGATATGTCCGAACGATATCGCGTTTGGGAAATGAATAAAACGCAAAATGATATTACTGCACTTTGCGCGTGCATAAGATGCATTCCGCACGGTCACGCTCACGTCTGAAACCGGGCGACTTCGCAATGTTGGCCTGACCTGAAAGACCAATAAAAACGACGAGCAACACGGCGATCGGACAGCGGCGGCGACAAAGGTCGCCCAAATGGCACGCGCCTTGAAGAAGCTCAGGGCGAGGAAGGGTGATGGAGTAGGGAAACGGGCAACGCAAGAAAGAAGAAAACGGTAGGAAGGGAAAAGGAGGCTTCACATGTTCAAGAATGCAACCAGAATCATCATCGTGATTGGAGCCCTGTGGTTCGTCATGGGCTGCGACGAATCCGGCAATGTCCGGGGCGTCGACGGCTCCCGCCATGCGCTGGTCTCAGCGATGCACAGGCAACCCCCCTCGTTCGAGGCGTTGGACAAGAACAACGACGGGTTCCTGACCATGGATGAGCTCGCAAGGCCGGAGAACAAGATCCAGAAGCTGGACACCGACAATGACGGCTCCATATCCAAGGCCGAATTCGACGCGTGGGTCGCTTCGCGCAGGACCGAGATGAAGGAACGGATGAACGGCCGCTTTGAAGGCAGGGAAGGCCGTCCGTCCGGAGACGTCGCGGAAAATGCCGAGCGCGGACAGCACCGACCGGCGCCGTCCTTCGAGGCCCTGGACAAGAACGGCGACGGGAAATTGACCGCCGACGAGCTGGTCCGTCCGGAAAACCGCATCGGGCGGATCGACACCGACGGGGATCAGAAGATCTCCAAGGCCGAGTTCGACGCCTGGATCGCAGAGCATGCGGCCAAGGGCAAAGGCTGCGACCATCGCAAGCACGAGCGCCGTCCACTCTCCGACAAGATTCCCGGATAACGCCGTTCAGCACCACTCCCCCCCACCTGGCCTCCCCCCGTGAGGGGGAGGAACGGTCTCCCCTCCGTAGGGGCGCTGCTCGCTGCGCCCCCGAATACCGCGCCCGTCACACGGGGCGGAGCAAGCGCCGCCCCTACCTGTTTTGAATGTGATCGATGGCAACCATGATTGAGGCCGGGGGTGAGGTTGCTGCATCCGATCCGGGGAGAATCAGGCCTGCCCGCCGTCGGTGATGGTCCAGGTGTGCTCGCTGATGAGCCATGCGTCTTAAATGTGACTGATGGCACGCGGGATTTTTACGTACGACGTTCTGAGATCGCAGATTGCGATCTCAAAGCCAGGACGTGGCGGAAGACGCTACCTCCCGCTGGTCTTCACCGAGCAGTTGTATTCGACGCCATCCGCGAACTCATGACTCCCCCCGATCCTCCTCGACGTCAAATAGGATTCCGGAAGCAGACTTGGCCCTGCACCCAACCTAGGGATAGAGCTTGAGTACGAAGAGATCCAAGGAGCCAGGAAGGGCATCATGGATCGGCTCCTGACCGCTAGGTCCGTTCCAACGATCATCGCTAATGCCAGTGACATACACATTGCTATTGGAGTCCAAAGCGACGCTCCATCCATATTCCCACTCCACATCAGCGGACCCGTCGCCCGATCCGTAGAACGTATGCCATCGATATACACCGGCATTGCTCAACATGCAGACGAAGATATCCCTGAAACCGCTATTCCCATGAAGCGGGGCCTCGCCGTTGGGCCCGCTCCAGTCTTTATCGCTGTCTCCCGTTATGGCCAAATGGCCGGTCGAGTCTACGGCGATGCCGTTTCCGGAGGTACTCGAATCGCTTGTCCCGTAGAAGATGTGCCAGTGATAGGCGCCGGCAGGGTTCAACTCGAGCACGAAGAGGTCAGAGCCGTCGGAATGGGCATGAAGCGGGGCCTCGCTACCCGGTCCGCTCCATGTCAGATAGCTCTCTCCCGTGATATACACATTGCCGCTTGAATCCGAGGCGATACCGTTTCCAAAATCACTCGATTCCGATCCATAGAAGGTATGCCACTGGTAGGCACCGGCTGGGCTCAACGTGAGCACGAAGAGGTCTTCCGCCCCAATTCCGCCATCCATCACGTCGCAATGGTCGTGGAGTGGGGCCTCGCCGCTGGGCCCGCTCCATGTCGCCCAACTGACGCCAGTGACATGGATGTTGTCGATTAAATCCAGAGTGATGTCCCCGATGTGATCATTGGCGCTGCCCATCTTCAAGAAGGTGTGCCACTGGTAAGCACCGTCCGGGCTTAGCTTGAGCATGAAAAGGTCCCTGGATTCGCTGCCACTGTAGGCATGCAGCGGGGCCTCGCCACCGGGCCCGTTCCAGGCCGAATTGCTATTTCCCGTAAGATAGCAATTGCCGCTCGAGTCCAGGGCAATCTGGTCATTGTAGGTGGTGGAGTCTGATCCGTAGAAGGTGTGCCACTGGTAGGCACCGGCAGAATTGAGCTTGAGCACGAACAGATTGTATCCATGGCCGCTATGGGTGTTCAGTGGGGGTTCGCCCCCAGGACCATTCCAGTTCGTATCGCTATCTCCAGCGACATACACATTGCCGCTCGAGTCCAGGGCGATACCGGATCCCCAATCATCATTCTCGGATCCGTAGAAGGTATGCCACTGGTAGACACCGGCAGAATTGAGCTTGAGCACGAAGGAATCGGCATTCCCGCCACTGTTGGAGTGGAGTGGGGCTTCGCCGTCAGGCCCTTCCCAGGTCCCCTTGGAAAATCCCGTGATGTATGCATTGCCGTTCGAGTCCAAAGCGATATGGGTTCCGAAGTCGTTGTCCGCGGAGCCGAAGAACGTGTGCCACTGGTATTTCTCATCAACATGCGCGTCGGCATCTGTATCGGCATCTGCATCCGCGTCAGTATCGGTGTCTGCATCGATATCGGTATCGACATCGATATCAATGTCTGTGTCCAGATCGCCGTCCCCATCTGCATCCGCGTCCACGTCCGCGTCAATCGCGCCGGTGTCGGTGACTGGGCCGCCGTCCTTCTCACGATCACCACCTCCGTCGCAGCCCGAGATCGAAATCACGAGACATGTTGCCGTAACTACCCAGAAATGGAGAGACTTTTTCTGAATACATCTTCCGGACCGGATGGACATGATTCCTCCCTCCTGTCACGGCCGGTACAGGCCGTGCTTCTCGATGTATGCGAGGATCGAGGCGGGCACCAGGTGATCTACGGCCAGGCCCTTGCGGATGCGGTCGCGGATATCGGTGGAGCTCACGTCCGGGATGGGGGGGGTGACCTCGACGTCGACCTCGGGCGCGCCGAGGCGGCCCACCACGATCGGCGGCGCGAGGCGGCACACCTCGTCGAACCGATGCCACAGCCGCCGCTCCGCGTAGACATCCTGTCCGATGACGAGCCGGAAATGGGCTGACGGCTTCCATGTCTTTAGGGCGTGGAGAGTCTCGAGCGTGCGGCCGCGGCCGCCGATCCGATCCTCGACGCGGCTCACGTGCGACCCGGGAAGCAGATCCGCGAGCCTTCGGCACATGGCGTACCGATGCTCGAACGGCGAGAGCCCCTTGCCCAGGGGATGCACGACGGACGGGACCAGGAGAAGCCTCATGTCCGGATGCACGGCCAGCACCATGGCGCCGGCCAGAAGATGACCCAGATGCGGCGGGTCGAAGCTTCCGCCGAAGAAGCCGATCACCTCGGCCCGAGATGGGGTCCTCGCGCTCATTCGAACGGGGATCCGATCCGCTCGCGGATCTCGGAGATGTCGCGCCCCAGGGCGAACGCCAGAAGATGCGCCAGCCTCGGCGCGCTGCCGAGCGCCTTGCGGCTCGAGGCCGGGTCCCCGCGCACGAGCGGCTCCCCGCCGAGCAGGCACAGCCCCTTGAGCGCGGCCGGCAAGGAGGACGCCGCGATCAACCCGGCCCGGTCCGCAGCGGCCAGCGCAGCCTCGCCGAGCTTGCCGCTCTCCGACGGATCGGCCTCGGCCCATTCCCGGACGAAGGGCGCCACCGGCCCGAGGACACGGTCCGGGATCACCACGGCGAGGCGCTCGCTCAGATCCAGAAGCCCCTGCTTGTCCATGGCCACGGGAACGGGCCGCTTCGGATCCACGATCCTCGCGAGAGCCTCCTTCAGCATCCGGAGATCGATCTCCACAGTCCCGGTCAAGAGGCCCAGGCCGAGCTGCAGGATCTTCAGCCCCCTCCCCACGAGGAACGGGGCCTCCTCGCGCGCGGCCCGGTCGACGAGCGCTGCGCTGAACACAAGGCTGGTCCCCTGGGCCGAGATCGGCGTCATGGCCGCGGCGGCGGTCCGTGGATCCCGGTACAGAGCCACCTCCCCGGCCTTGAAGTGGGGGATGAGCTGGTTGAGCGTCTCGATCAGCGGATGGCGCGGGTCGGTGATCCGCTCGCTTCTCGAAAGACCGAGCTTCTTCACGGTGAGACCCATCTCCTTGGAGACGTAGGGCTCGATCCCCTTCAGCACGGCCCGGACCGCAGCGGAAAGAACCGGCGGCGACAGGATCTCGTCGATCCACGGGTCGGAGAGCTCCTTGCCCGGGCCCCACCACGGACCCTCGATGCCGAGGAGCTTCCGCTCCTCCTCGTCGGCCTCGTCCAGCAGGTCCACGAGATAGGCCGCTGAACGGGCCGAGACCGTGTCGTTGCGCAGCGAGTGGATCAGGAAGAGGTCGTGATACACGCGAGGGTTCAACGGGTCCTCTGTGATGTGGAGCACGAAATCGGCCACGGCGCGGTCCAGGCTCACCGCCTTGGCCTTGGGTGCGTTCTGCCGCTCATAGAACCCTACCAGGGCCTCGACCGGCTCGAAGCTCGCCGGCGCGCGCTTACGCGCCTGCCTCAGGGTCTCCTCTGCGGAGCGGGCATCCCCACCCTTCTGCTCCAGGACCCGCGCGATCTCCACCTCCCAGTGCGCCTTCTCCTCGGCCGACGCGGCAAGCTGGAGACAGTGGCGAAAGGCCTCGACCGCCTTGGACCAGCGGCCGTCCTCCTCGAAGATCCAGCCCACGCGCATCATCGCGTCCTTGTGATTCTCGTCCAGCTTGAGCGCCCGCATGAAGCACCCCTCGGCCCGCGAGGGATCGGAGAGGTAATCGATGAAGATCTCGCCGAGCTCGAAGAACAGATCCGCCCCCTCCTTCGAGCTCTGGAAGTGCCGGGCCGCCATGGAGAGCACCTCCACGGCCTGGCTCCACTCGCCGTCCTGCTTGCGCAGGTCCGCAAGCATCCGGATGGCCTCGCGCCGGCTCGGTTCGATACGCAGAAGATCCTCGAGGTGCTCCTTGGCCCTCCCCTTCTGTCCGATGGAGCACAGCAGCCTGGAGATCTCCCACAGGACACCGGCCCTGGCCGCCGGGTCCTTGATCGCGGTCAGGCGATGCTCCAACGCATCGACCAGCCCGTCCTTGTCCTGCCGCTCCTTCAGGATCTCCACAAGCCGCCTCGAGGCCGGGGCATAGCCGGGCTCCAGCTCCAGCACCTGCCGGTAGGCATCCGCCGCCTTGGTCATGTCACGGATCTTGCCGTCCCAGATCGAAGCGGCCCGATACCGGTCCTCCACCTTTCGGGCCTGGACCGACGACGAGTCCGAGAGCCGCTCCAGGACCAGGGCGGCCTCTTCGAACCGGCCCTCGGCCACGGCGAGCGGAATGAACCCCAGCGCAACGGCCGGGCTCAGGATCTCGGCATCGAGCGACGTCTTGAAGCTTGCAAGGGCCCCTGCCTTGTCGCCGAAGGCGAGGAGCGCCTCGGCCTTCCTGGCCTGATAGAGGGATGCGGACAAGGGATCCTTGATCAGATCGACCTGCTTCGTGAAGAGACTCGCGAGCGCGCTATGGTCCCTCACCTTCCGGGCCGCGCCTTCGAGCCTGCGAAGCGCCTCGAGATGGGAGGGGCTGTGCTCCAGAATGATGCGGACCGCCTGCTCGGCCTGAGGCCCGCTCTCGGAAAAACGGTCCGAGAGCCTGAGCGCGAGCATGGCCCACGCCGTGGCGTCGGCCGGGTCCTGACAGTCCGCGGCCAGGAAGACCGCATCGTCCGAGAGATCCTCCCGATGGTCCAGGCCGAGCCTGAGCAGTGCCGCAAATGCTCGGGCCAGAGCGCTCTCCGGCTCGGCCGCGGCTGCAGAGGCGAAGACGGCCGCAGCCTCCTCGAGCCCCTCCGGGCTCCGGAGAAGCTCCAGTCCCTTCGAGAAGAGACGGAGCACCTGGGGCACGGCGAATTCCTCTCCACCCGATCGGGGCAGGGCCTCGGGGTCCGGGTCCCTGCCCAGGGCCAGGCATCGCCATTCGAGGTGGCTCGAGAGAAGCGCCCGGTCCGACGGGGATGCGAGGAACGCGGAGAGGCGATGCACCACCCCCTCGGGTCTCTCCTCGGGCGAGCTCAAGGCCCAGGAGACCGCCTCGGCCAGGGAGGCGTCGGCCGGCATCGGCTTCTCCCGGCTGGTCGAGGGATCCAGCACACGGAGGAGCCTCTCCAGGTCGCGCTCGTCGGGCCACGCGGACAGGGCCGCCTCGATCGATCTCAGGGCCTGCTTCACGCGGCCGTTCCTGGACTCCTCGAACCCTTCGAAGAGATGGAGTATCGCCTTCAGGTCCGGATCCGAGGCGGACTTCGCGGCCGCGGATATCACCGCCATCCGGGACGGGTCCCCCTCGCGCAGGATCCCCAGAGCGCCCCACAGGGCAGGAGGGCAGAGCGGCGAGGTCTCGAGCGCCTTGCCATAGGTCTCCCCGGCCTTGCCGATATCGGTCTTTTCGAGAATCGCGGCCAGGGAGAGGAGCCATGCCTTGCGCAAGGGATCCTCCTCGACCGATGCCTCCTCCTCGAAATGCCTGGCCCGATCCTCGGACGAGGCATGGGCGATCCTGAGGAAGAGACCCAGCGGAGGCTCCTCGGGCGCGGCAGCGAGATCCTTGAGGCGATCGAGCCCCCTGGGTCCTTCTCCGAGCCGGTGAATGCCGATATCGGCAAGGGCCACGGCCGCAGCCCAGGCCGTCTCCCTCTCTCCGGCCGACTTCAGGATCCGCTCCAGGGCCTGGGCGAGCCGTTTCCAGTCGCCGCTCCGGCCGTGCGCGGCAGCGAGAATGAGGTCGAAGCCGGCTCGCCGCTTGGAATCCAGGGGATCGAGGACCTGCTCCGCCTCGTCCGCGGTCATGAGACCGGCCTCCATCATCCCGAGCGCGGAACAGGGGTCCTCTTTCCCCTTGGCGCCCAGGGTCGCCCCTCCTCCGACCAGTCCCACGAGCGCGCCGGTGAACCAAGCTTGCTGAGCCTCTGCCTCGTATCGCGACAAGAGGCCGAGCGCCGCCTCCCGATCGCCGGCCGACCAGCGCATGAACGCTTTTTCGGTCTCGAGAACCTTCCTGAAAACCGGATCTTCCATTCCGGAAAGGATGCTATCCACGGCCGAAGCCTCGGTCGAAGGCTTGTGCGCTCCGGGCGAGAGGGCGTTCACGAGAGCAAGGCAGAGGATCCGATCGCACCCATCGAGGACACCGAGCGCCTCGTCGGTCCGATCGAGCCCCTGCGAGAGGATCGCGGCCTTCAAGCGGAGCATGGGGGCCTGAAGGCCCGCGTCTTTGTCCGATGCGCCGGGGTCGATGGCGGCCGCGGCGTTCTCCAGGTCCCCCAGCCTTCCGAACGCGCATGCCGCAAGCAGGGACTCCAGCCCTGTCCATGCGGTCTTGTCCGGAGCCTCGATCGCCCCTCTCCCCCGGGCTGCGCCTGTCCATGCGGCAAAAGCGGAGAGGGTCGCATCGCCCCGGCTGTCGCTCGCGCGGGAAATCCGGATGAGGTGATCGAGGAAGGTGTCCACCTCCCGCCGGGCCAGGGCCAGTCGGGCCGCCTTGAGGAGGGCGCCCAGGTTCAGGGGCTCGGCGCTTGCCGCAGACTCCAGGCTCTGCGCCGCAGACTCGGTGTCTCCGCTCATGCCCTGGAGCATGGCCAGATCCAGGAGACTGGCCGAGCGCTCGGCGCCGCCGATTCCGGAATCGATGGAGGCTTCCACCCCCTTCCTCGCCGCGTCGATGTCCGCGCCCCGGAGCCTGGCCCTCCGGAGCCCTTCCCCGGCCAAGCCGAGACCCGGGTCCATGGCCAGGGCCTCGGCGTAGCAACGACCCGCAGACTCCGGATCCGAGAGACGGCGCTCGTGGAGGCGCCCGGCCTCGAGCAGGCAACGGGCCTGTTTCGCCGGATCCTTCATCTCGCGTGCAGCGTTTTCGAGCTGATCGATCTCGGCGAGGATCTCTCTCTCGACGTCGGATATGCCCTCGGCCGCCCGGATCTCCTTCTCCTCCCTAGCCTCCTCCTCAGCCTCCTTCTCAGGCTCCTCCGGAGCCTCGTCCTCTCCTTCGTCCGAGAGATCGAGGAAGACCTCCATCTGCGCCTCGTCCCCATCCTCCTCGGACGGATCCCGGTCCTGCTCCTCGAGAGGCGGCTTTTTATCCTTGGTCCGGTCCATTCATCGACTCACTCTGCGCTCAATCCGAGCGCCTTCCGCACCCTCAAAATCTCATGGGAGATCGCAAACTGACACAGGGCCTGCACGCGCTCCTCGACCCCGGGCTCCCCTTCATCCGGTTCCGTCTCGGATCGGATCATGGTGAGGGCGGCCTGAAGGTCGCCGCACAGGGTCAGGCCGTAGCGGTCCGCGGACAGGATGGCTCCACGGGCCCATCGGGACAGGGCCTCTTCGCCCATGCCCCGGAGCTGGCCCGAGAGCGCTGCGATCTCCTTCCGAATCTTTCTCGGAAAAACCTTCTGCGCCGTATCCTTCTGCCGCAACGCGATCTCCCCGAGCGACGGAAGGGTCACGGGGACGTCCGAGGCCAGGCAGGCCGCGGCCGCAAGACCGACAAGGCCCGGGACCCTATCCTTCTCGAACGCCGAGGCGCCGATCGACGCCAGCATCACGGCCCGTCCGGCGCTGAAAAGCTGCCTGGGCGTGAGATCCGGCTGGACCTGTGCGCCGACCCGGACCGACATTCCCGGAAGAGGCGCCGGGCCCAGGCTGAACGCGTCCCCTCCCTGCCACGCCTTGAGCCCCTGGACGCCGATCGCCTCGGCGAAACCCTGGAGCCGTTTCGTCACGGCGTTGGAGGAGGGAAGCGAAACGAGGTCCCGAGCGCCGGACCCGCCCGGACGATGAGCGGCCGTCACGTCAAAGGCGAACGGCGCAATCAGGAGAGCGAGCCTGGATGCAGGCCCGCCGTCGTCCGGGTGCCTGAGCTGGGACAAGAGGCCGGGACTCAGGCGTCCGGACGGATTCCGGACCTCGAACGGCCTGGGCGGCGGAAGCTCCACGGCGCCGGGCGCGACATCGGCCCAGACCTCCCGCACGAACCGCTCCCCTTCCGGCTCCTTCTGGAGGACCATGATCCGGAGAAGGCCCTTCAGAGGTTCCGGATCGGTCGGCCTCTCGAGGAATGAGGCCCGGAGCTCGCCCGAGGCCCTCTGGAGACGTCGCTCGACCTCCTCCGGGCGGGGCTCCAGGGTCATCCACTGCTCGATCCGGCCCATGTCCGACGGGCTCACGTCCAGGAGCCTGCAAAGGACCTTCATCCCTGCGTCCCGATCCTTGAGCACCATGAGACGGAGGTCCGCCTCGTGGCCGAGGTGCAGGGCCGCCTTCTTGTTATCGCCATGGGCGATCGCGATGCGGGCGAGCTCGCTCCTCGCCTCGGCCGCTTCGGCGTACAGATCATGACGCATGGCCACGGTGAAAAGGGCCTCGGCCGCGGCCGGGTCCTCGTCCCCGCGCCGGATCAGCCCCTCCAGGTAGCCGACCGCGCGATCCACGTCGCTGAGCTTCTCCTCGGCAACTTCCGCGGCTTTGATCCACAGGTCCCGAAGCTCCCGGGGCTCTTCCTCATGGCCGGCGATCTCGTCCACCACATGCAGCATCTCAGGCCACTTCTGCTGCTCCAGGAAAAGATAAGCCTTCATGCGCAGCGCCTCCACGCGGCCGGGCTGGAGCAGGAGGAGGTTGTCGAGCGCCGTGCCCGCAGCCCCGGCGTCGTCCAGGGCTATCAGGGTGTCGGCCAGATCGAGGTAGAGGGAAGAGAGTCTCTCCGGGTCGTCCTCGCGCTTGACCCGATCCTCGAGGAGGCGTTTCAAGCCCCGGGAATCCCCCTTGCGCCGATAGATCTCGACCAGATGCGAGAAACACCCGGCATGCGAAGGATCCAGGGTGATGCCGCGCCGGAGGGCCTTCTCCTCCTCCTCGGGCTCATCGGCCCGGGCCCACATATCCGCAGCACGGAGGCAGGAGGAGGCGGCCTCGGCGCTCGATGCGGCCCACTCGGTGAGCCCCATCTCGGCGCGCGCCGCGTCCTGCCACCTCCCGCAAAGCCACGCGGTGCGGGCCATCCCCTTCAGGGCCGGGTAGAAGTCGGGCATGAGCCTGAGGCTCTCGGCATGGGCCTCGGCCGACTTCTCGATCTCCTCCATCTCGAAAAAAGCCTCGGCGAGCTCGACGAGCCACAACGCCCGCCTCTCTCCCTCTTCCATGGCGGCCCTTCTCTCAAAGATCCCGGCCCGGAACGGCGCGGGCCAGGAGGCGTCGGCGCGATCCGCGGCCCACAGGACGGCCGGATCGTCCAGATCCGACGCTGAAGGACAATCGTCCGGCTCTTTGCCCCGGAAGAGGGTCTCGCTCAACGGGGTCCCCTCGTCTCCGAGCACGGTCCGGAACGCGAACCGGATCCGGGGCGGTGCCGCACCGGTGACGAGCTCGGCGCGTCGGGCCTCATCGCCGGCCAGATAGGAAAGAAGCGTCCACCCCCATCCCTTCTGGCCCGTGATCTCCGACACCCGACGCACCGCTCCGGAAAAGGACTTCACGTCCCCCTTGGCCAGGGAGGCTCCGGCCGAAAGCGCGGCGGAAAGCGCGTCGAGCGGCCCGCGGAATTCGGCCGCGTCCTGGGAAAGCTCTACGTCTTCTCCCTGGACCGCCTTGAGGAACAGGGACTCCAGCCTGGCTGCGACCTTCAGCTCCTCGGGCCCCTCCACCTTCGAGAGGTGGGCGATCGCCTCCTGGTTATGATGCATCCCGAACGCCGCGAGTTCGGCGAGTCGGATCCGGGAGAGCGATTGGAGGAGCGCCGACTCCGACGAACTCTCCACCATGCTGTCCAGGATATCGAAAAGCGCCCGGGAGTCGTTGGATCGTTCCGCGAGTCTTGCGGCGAAAGAGAGGGCCGCGATCCGATCCCGATCCGAAGCGATGCCTCTCGCAGCCGAAAGGGCCTGAAGCGCGAGGTCGAGGCCGTCGCCGGGCCGATCCAGGCGGCCGGACCGGATGAGCGCGCGGCTCGCAAGAACCCTCGCGCTATCCTCGGGTTTCAGGGTCACCTGGGACTGGGCCTCCAGGGCCCGATCCAACTCCTCCCATCCCTCGGCCCGGAGCAGGATCTCCTTGCGCGCGCCGGTCGCGAGGGGATGCGACGGGTCGGCGCCGAGCACCGATTCCAGAAGCCCGAGGGCCCTGGCCTCGGACGCGGCGTCCCTGGAGAGGAGCCAGGCCGCTGCCGCCCGAACGTCGAGCCCATCCTGGGTCCCCTCGAGCCGTTCGGACCATACCACCCAGTCCTCGGCCACGCCGGAGACATCGCCGCGACTCAGCTTCTCGAGCGAGGCCAGGAGCAGGGGCCAGACCGCCTTCTCATCGAGCCGGCCGGCCGCCTCATAGCATCGGAGGGTCAGGTCCGTCCTCTCGAGGACGTACCGCGCGTGATCGGCCAGCGTGGCGAGAAGGTTCAGCCGCCGATCGATCGTGCCGGCGTCCGCCTCGGAGAGCTTCTTCATCGTCTCGTCGTCGAGACGGCCCGAAGCGGTCAGAAGGGACGCCACGATATCGGCCGGAGTCAGACCGGGATCCGAGAGCGCCGCCTCGGCGAGGAGCGGCGCGGCGAGCGTGGGGTTCTCGTCCGAAAGCGCCTCCCAGCCGGACCGCACGAGAAGAAGCGCCGCCACGGGCGACGGGATCCCCTTGAGCAGGCCCACGGTCTCCTCGGCAGGGACCGCGGCCCTGATGAGCCTCGAGAACTCGACCTGCCGGATTCTCGAGTAGGGGGATCCGTTGCGCGCGAGGACCGGAATCTCTCCGGAGGGAACCGATCCGGCGAAGAGGACCAGGTCGTAGAACAGCCCTTCCATGCCCGGTCCGGCCCCGGCCGAGAGCGCCGTGAGCTCATCGAGGCTTCCCTCGTGGGCCTTGAGGACCGCCCTCTCCCATCGGAGCAGGAGAGAGTCGCCCAGGGCATCGAGAGCCCTGGAGATCAGCTTGAGGGCCGCCGGATTCTGGCCCAGCTCGGCCTTGCGTATCCAGGCCGCCCGGTGGAGCATGGCGGCGACCGATCCCCTCACCTCGCTCTCGCTCCATTCCTGCTTCCGGCCCTTGCCTGTCCCCTCGGGTGTGGAAAGCGACTCGAGCAGTCGAGCCGCGGCTCCCTCCATGGCCGTGGCCTGATCCTCGAAAAGCCCGCATGCACCGGAGAGGGCGGCCTCGAGAAGCAGCAGGAACAGACGGTTCGAAGGCCCGGCCTCCATGGGCTTGAGCTCGGCCATGACCTCGTAGGCCACGGAGTGGTCGCCGGATCGGAGGCCGGTAAAGGCCAGGGAGCCTAGCAGGGCTGCACGGACCATGGGATGCTTCGCGACCTTGATCCACCGCCGGTACACGTCCATGGTCAGGGCCGGGTCCTGGCCCACGCCCGCCGAGAGGAAGAGAAGCGCCTCCTCGGTCTCGGGGTGCATCTCCAGGGCCTTCTCGAGCGGCGGTGCGAAGGTCTCGCGCGTCTCGCCGAACACCCATCGGTAGGCCCCCTCGGCCGCAAGGACCCGCGGCGCGTCCTTGAAAGAGGCGAGGGCCCGTTTCTCGACCGAAAGCAGCTTGACGATGTTCTTCAAGGAGCGCCGCCCGGCGTGGATGCGGAGCAGGCTGGACACGGCCGGGTAGAGCTGGGGCAGGAGATTGACCGCGGTCACGAGCCGCTTCGACGCCTCCTCGAGGTCCATCCGCTCCCGCTCGATGATCTCGGCGCTCTCATACAGGAGCAGGGCCCGCCTTGCCGGGGTCTTCTCCGCGGACAGCTCCTCCTCGAGCCTGGCCAGGATGCCCTTCCATCCGGACGGTTCTTGAGGTGCGCTCTTTTCCAGTTCGTTTTCCATCAAAGATCGCTGCCCAAATCTCCGTGAGCCAACCATCTTACGAGGAGTCGCGATTTTTGTTAATAGATCATTTCATGGAACCGGATCCCTCGATCATCCGCCTCGTCATCGCCGATCTGGACGGAACCCTCATCGACCGCGAGGAGCGGTTCGCCTCCGAGACGCTCGAGGCGATCCTCCGGCTCCCGGAGCAAGGGGTCATGCTCTCCCTCGCGTCGGGCCGGGGCGCCTTCTCGGTACTCGGCTACGCGGCGAGGCTCAAGGTCCGCGTGCCGGTCATCGCGCACAACGGCTCCATGATCCTCTCGCCCCAGGGCGAGGTGCTCTTTGAGAATCTCCTGACGGCGCCCGTGCTCCGGAAAGTGCTCGGCCTCATCCCGCCCGGCTCGGCGATCTTCGGCGTCTTCCCGGATCACGTCATTTTCGACGTCGGCCGCGACGAGCGGATGAAGCTCCTCCGCGCATGGGGGCATGATCGTTACGAGCATCGCCCGGGCTGGACCGCGTCGCCCGCCGAGGCCATGCCCATGCTCCACCTCGTGGGCGAGAAGGACGAGGTCGAGGCGATCCAGCGCCGTCTCGCCGAGGTCCCGGAGGTGACGCCGCGGGTGTACCCCTCGGGCCGCACCCCCTGGCACCACCTCGAGATCCGCATGGGCGCCGACGACAAGGGGAGCGCGCTCGCGTGGATCATGGCTCATCTCGGGCTCAGGCCCGAGGAGGTCCTGGCTGTGGGGGACTGGCTGAACGACATCCCGATGTTCGAACGGGCCGGGCTCTCGGTCGCCATGCCCGAATCCCTGCCCGAGGTACGCGACCGAGCCACCTTCATTGCGCCGGCCTCGGTCCGCGACGGGGGCGTCGGAAGGTTCTTGAGCCGATTCCTCAGCGGGTGAGCTTGCGGTGAACGTTTGACATGAGCCCTCTTCCTCATGCACCATCCCCTGCGATGGCACGAACCAAGGCACCCGACAGCTCGAAACGCTCCGTCTGGGAGTCAGTCCGGATCCCGGTCTTCATCTACCTCGTCTTTGCCGTGATCTACGGCGTTCTCATGTGGAACCGGCTCTTCACCGTGTCGAGCGACAACCACTTCGTGTACCTGGCCGAGAGCCTCCTCCACGGCCGGCTCGGCATGCTCACGAAGGTCCCGCACCTCAACGACTGGGCGCAATACAACAACAAGTGGTACGTGTCGTTCCCCCCCTTCCCGGCCGTGCTCATGATGCCGGGCGTCGCGATCTGGGGCATGGGGTTCCTGGACCGCCTGTTCGCGTTCCTGTTCGCGCCGCTCGGGCCCGCGCTCTTCTATGTACTCCTCGACGTTCTTCGAGCACGGGGACGGATCGAGCGCAGGACCTGGGAGCTCGTGACCCTGAGCGCCGTCTACGGCCTGAGCACGGTGTACTTCTTCTCGGCGGTCCAGGGCACCACGTGGTTCGTGGCGCACATGATCGGCGGCGTGCTCATGACCCTCTACATGCTGGCATCGCTCGACGCGAAACGGCCGATCCTGGCCGGTCTCGCCCTGGGATGCGCCTTCGCCACGCGGACCCCCATGCTCTTCGCGTTCCCGTTCTTCCTCTACGAGGTCATGCGGTCGAGCCGTTCGGACCGGGCCGGGGAAGCGACGGGGATCGTCGCGTATCTCAGGTCGCTCGACTGGGGCCGGACGATCAGGAAGACGCTCCTCTTCGGCGTTCCGGTCGCGGTGATCGTCCTCTTGATCATGCTCATGAACTACGCAAGGTTCGACGACCCGTTCGAGTTCGGACACAAGTACCTCGAGGTCCGCTGGGCGCCCCGGATCGAGAAATGGGGGCTCTTCAACTACCATTACCTGGGCCGGAACCTCATGGTGATCTTCTCGCTCCTGCCGTGGTTGACCCCGAGCCCGCCCTACGTCCAGATCTCGACCCACGGGCTCGCACTCTGGTTCACGACGCCGCTCTTCCTCTATGCGCTCTGGCCGAACAAGCGGGACGGGTTCATGAACGCGCTCATCTGGAGCGCGATCCTCACCGCGATCCCGAGCCTCTTCTACCAGAACTCGGGGTGGGTGCAGTTCGGGTACCGCTTCTCGCTCGACTTCACGCAGTTCCTGCTCATGATGATCGCGCTCGGCGGCAGGCGTTTCGGAAAGCTCTTCTTCGCCCTCGCGGCCTTCGCCCTGTGCGTCAACCTCTTCGGCGCCGTCACCTTCGACCGCATGCGGCAGTTCTACCCGATGCAGAGCACCTATTCGTACTACCAGCCGGATTGAATCCCGTACCGAATGGAACGCTACTGGAGGATCGGTGTGCAGCAGCCCGTGACGCAGTAGGTTCCGGGGGGGCAAGTCTTGTCGCCGAACTGGCCGCAGGGCTGGTCCCCGGTCGGACACTCCTGGCCGTTCTTGCAGTCGTCCGGCAGCTGGGGCTTGCCGATGCAGATCTCGCAATGCTTGCAGTCGTTCTCGCAGGCCGGCACCGGCGTGCAAGGCGAGCAGGCCGCGAGGTCGTTCAGATTGCAGCCGGGCGAGCCGATGAACCGGTGCTCGCCGGATCCGGGCTCGAGCTCGCAGCAGCCGAAGCAGTCGCAGCCGTTCGGAACCAGGGGCAGACAGACGTCGAGACACTGCTGCGACTGGCCGGCAAGCCAGCCGCTGCAGTCGCAGTTCGGGCATTTCTTATTGTAGTCGCAGGGCTTCTGCTCCACGGGCTGGAGCGTATCGCACCGGTGATCCCAGTGGCAGTCGTCGTTACCGGAGCCGGTGTCCTGATCGAAGTAGCACTCCTGGCCGCAGGCCGAGATGTTTCCGCCCGGGATGTTGGTGTTGAACCCATCCTCGTTGTTCTGGCACGGGCCCATGCAGTCCGGGTCCCTGGCGTCGATCTTGCCGTCCCCGCCGTCAGCCTCGTTGTCCAGGCAGTCGCCACACTCGTAGACATGGCCCTGGCACGCGGTCACATGGCAATCGTGCGAGTACCATCCGGCGTCGCCGCCGTCCGCAGCCGCGTCGCCGCCACTGTCCCCTCCGCCGTCGGTGTCGCCGTCCGTGTCTCCGTCGCCATCGGTGTCGCCGTCGCCGTCCGTGTCTCCATCCCCGTCACTGTCCCCACCGGCGCCGTCTCCGGACGCGTCCGACAAGCTGCCGTCCAGGGATCCGTCCGTCCCTTCCTGGCTCGGGCTCGACCCGCCGCACGACCAGCACATCCATGCTGCGATAGAGACCAGCAGGAGAGCAACGGTTTGAAATCTCACTTTTTGATTTTTCATTCATTTCTCCTTGGAAACATTGCAGAGGATTCCCCCTGAGATGGATAATTATACCATAATCAAATCCATTGATAAAAGTCATAGTCGTAACCCATGATTTTTTGTATTCTTTCCAGGAAGGAGGCGTCGATGCGCATCGTGACCATAGGTATCGTTTTTCTTGCGTGTCTGGTCACGGGGATCGGCTGCGCCAAGGAGTTGAATCCCCGGACGCCGGCCGAGATCCAGGCCGCCATCCAGGCGGAGCGGCCCGCGCTCGAGACCTGCTATGCGGCCGCGCTCGAGCGGAACCGCGACCTCAACGGCGAGGTCTCGATCGTGGTGTTCTTCGACGCCGGGTCGTCGAAAGCGAAATCGGTCCATGTCTCGAGCAGCCGGATCGACGACCCGACCTTCAAGGAATGCGTTGTCGCCTCGCTCCGGACCCTGGAGATCCGGGAGGCGGCCAACGTCCCGGTCGAGGGCTATTACACCTTGAGTTTTATCTTTTCGGACGGGGAGCCCGCAGTCTTGTCGGCCCCCGCTCCGGGGCGCTGATATCATCATCAGAGGAGGAACGAGCCATGCATCTGGATGAATCCGGCGAGCTCTTCAACGCGGCCGAGCATTTCGTGGATCGGAACGTCCGGCAGGGCCGCGGCCACAAGATCGCGGTCTACACCGAGCACCGAAACTACACCTACAACGACATCCAGAAGATGGTGAACAAGACCGCGAACGCGTTCCTCGACCTGGGGGTGCGCATCGAGGACCGCGTCGCCATGCTCATGCTCGACGTGCCGGAGTTCCACGCGGTGTTCTGGGGCGCGATCAAGATGGGCGCCGTGCCCATCCCGTTGAACACCATGCTCACGCCCGACGACTACGAGTACTACCTGAACGACAGCCGGGCCAAGGTGCTCGTGGTGTCCGACGAGCTCCTGCCGCTCGTGAACCAGATCAAGGGGGACCTCCACTATCTGCGCGATCTCATCGTGATCTCGGAGAACAAGGGGGCGTACATCCCGTTCCGCCAGAAATACAAGCGCGCGCCGTCCACGCTCAAGACCGCCTCCACGACCCGCGACGACGTGGGCTTCTGGCTCTACAGCTCGGGCTCCACCGGTTCTCCCAAGGGGGCGATCCACTCGCAGTACGACATGGTCGTGACCTCCAAGGCTTATGCACAGGGGGTTCTGGGGCTCACGGAGAACGACATCTGCTTCTCCGCGGCGAGGCTCTTTTTCGCCTACGGCCTCGGAAACGGCCTCTACTTCCCCATGTCCGTGGGCGCAAGCGCGATCCTGAGCCCTTTCCGTCCGACCCCCGAGGTGATCTTCCGCTACCTCGCCAGGTTCAAGCCCACGGTGTTCTTCGGCGTGCCCACGCTCTACGGCCAGCTGCTCGAGCACAAGGCCAAGGAGGACCGTGAAGCCGGCCGGCCGGGCGACCCGAACGAGCCGCATGAGCTCTCCTCGGTGCGCATCTGCGTATCGGCGGGCGAGGCGCTGCCCACCGATATCTATCTCCGGTGGAAGGCGCGATTCGGGGTCGAGATCCTCGACGGCATCGGCTCCACCGAGATGCTCCACATCTTCCTCTCCAACCGGCCGGGCGACGTCCGTCCCGGCTCGACCGGCAAGCCGGTGCCGGGCTATGAGCTCAGGCTGGTCGACGACACGGGCAAGGAGATGCCGCACGGGGAGATCGGCACGCTCATGGTGAAGGGGG
>Ga0315282_10001352_pt1 | contig 46331 bp, 30 predicted proteins | sample YL17G07_20_MG_FD_203693 | JGI IMG/M metagenome (GOLD analysis project Ga0315282, IMG submission 203693) | Sediment microbial communities from Yellowstone Lake, YNP, Wyoming, USA - YL17G07_20 | ecosystem: Environmental > Aquatic > Freshwater > Lake > Sediment | place: USA: Wyoming | collected...
TTGAGCAAACTTTTCGGTTTCACCTTTATTTTTCGCTTTCATCACTAAAAGCTCCGAGTAGATGCTAGTTGCTTTGGAGGAATATAGAAAAAATTATATGGTTTGTGTCTATTTTCTTTTGCGTTTTATAAGGCTTAGCACTACACCAAACAAGGCTATTAGCATTGTATAGGCTGTCATTTGCGATACAGGGGTTTGCTTGATCAGTGAGATTGAGTAGCCTCCAACTGGAGGTGGAGGTGGTGGAGGTGGTGGAGGTGCTATGACGGTGATAGTAATATCTTCGCTGTCAGTTAGAGCCCCATCACTCACCTCAAAGTGGACACCAGAATAGACACCAGCCTGCCCAGAGGTGGGAGTCCAGCTAAAGACGCGAGTAATGGGATTAAAGGTGGCCCCTAGGGGGAAATTGCTTGCCGAGAAGGTTAGGGTTTGAGCAGGCAAGTCGGGATCTGAAGCAGTTACGGTGAATTGCAAAAGATCTCCCACGGAAACCGTTTTAGGTCCAATGGGATTTAGTACAGGAGGCTGGTTGACTTCATTCACGGTTACCGTGATGTCTTCGTAGTCTTGGGCAAGGCCATCGGAAACGATGATTCTTATGACGTAACTGCCAGGACCTTGAACCTCAGTTGGAGTCCAAGTAAACACGCCAGCAGATGTAATCGACGCGCCCGCCGGAGAGCCTGCACCCAACGAGAAAGTCAAAGTCTGCGCCGGAAGGTCAGCATCTGACGCAGTAGCGGTGAAAGTTAACAGAGTTAGTTCGTTAACTGCTTTGTTGCCAATCGGGTCTAGTATTGGAGCAACATTCACCTCATTTACGGTCACGGTGATATCTTCATAATCTTGCAAACTTCCGTCAGACACGATTATCCTTATGACGTAGCTACCTGGACCTTGAGCCTCTGTAGGAGTCCAAGTGAAGACGCCACCACTCGTAATAGAAGCACCAGCTGGCGCGCCTGGTCCGAGCGAAAATGTTAGGGTTTGCGGGGGTACGTCGGAATCAGTTGCCGTGGCAGTGAAGGAAAGCATGTTTCCTTCGTTAATTGATTTAGGTCCAATATAGGCTAGCACAGGCGGTGAGTTTTGGATGGTAACTTCATCCCAATCTGGAGGACCATCTGATCCGTGGGGGGTGACAACACACTTCCATACATCACCCACTGTTGTTGCGGATGCTGGCAACGTGCTTGTTGTATAGGCTGGTTGAAGGACATCATTCTTGTACCATTCGTAGGTGTAGGTTACTGTGTCACCGTCTGGATCGATACTTGGAACAACAACAGTGCAGGTTAGATCATCTGTTGTAAGGGGGAAGTCTGGAGTAACGTCCACGACCGGAGCCGTTGGAGAGCTATTCTGTATAGTTACAGGAGGTGATGTTTGCAAAGCTCCAAAGCTTGTCCCGTCTTTGGGCTTAACTGTAAAGTACCACACCTGACCCTTAGCGGTGGCGCTCGATGGAACAGTTAACAGATCGTTAAAAGCAGGTTGCAAAACGTCGTCCTTATACCACCTAATCTCAGAACCAGATTCTAGATCACCATCAACGTCATAGTAAGTGTAGCTTCCAATCAAGTCGTCAGTCGTGTAGGGGGATGATGGATTGATTGATAGATTAGAAGCTTCTGGAGGACTGTTTCCTATAACTACCGTCGGCGATGTCTCGAGGTCGCCAAAATCCATCCCATCCTTGGGCTTCACAGTGAAGTACCACGACTCACCTTTTGCCGTCGCGCTGGAAGGGATTGTAAGCATGTCATTGTAAGCCGACCGTAGAACACTATCTTTATACCACCTGATCTCCGTCCCGCTCTCAAGGTCGCCCTCCAAGTCATAATAATCATAACTTCCAACCAAGTCATCTTCGGTGACTGGACTTGTGGGAGATATGGCGAGGTTGCTTGCCACAGGGGGATCGTTAACTGGTGTAACAGTTACAATAGTTGTATTTTCATCCCATAAACCACTAGGATCAGTAGCTCTAAATGTAATAGTTTCTTGTCCGAACCAGTTAGCCGGGGCTGTGAAAGTAACTACACGAGTGACAGAATTGATAGACACGATTATGTTCACGTTACCCGTGAACGTCCAAGTCATTTCTGCATCAGTATTGTCTACATCACTAACGTAATTGTCCAGATCGATGCTGCTATCCGACCCGTCCTCAGGGAATGTTACATTGGGTATGTCGCTTACTACTGGAGGGTCGTTGACTGGGGTAACCGTTATGGAGACATTTGCTATGTTGCTGTAGGCTTGGCCGTCGTATGCCTTGAAGGTGAAACTGTCCGCGCCATTATAGTTGGAGTCTGGAGTGTAGGTTACGCTTGGGGGAGAGCCTGACAGGCTTCCGTGGGACGGTCCGGTTTCTATGGAATAGGTTAGGGGGTCGCTGTCAGGGTCGCTGGCTGTTAAAGTGATGCCTTTGGAAGTGTCTTCAGCAGTAGTAACCGATTGGTCATAAGCTATTGGAGGATTATTCACGGGTGGCAGAGTGTATGTGACTTCGAATTTGATTAAGTCTCCTTCGAAATCAAACTGCGTGGCGGTTGATTTAATTCCCTTAACCTTGATTTTCCAATTGCCTGAACCATCGCGGAAACTGGTCGGATTTGTGGTTATGGTTTGACTTTTTGTTTCGTCAGTATTCGCAGTCGCACTTGATGTGTATGATATGTATCCGTCTCCACTTGTTGGGTATTGCCCAAGATTGTAGTTGTAGAGTTGCAGCGTAACGGTTACGCTGGGCGTCGTCCAAGCGCTGTCGACTACCCAAACAAGTTGAGTCCAATCATCCGTGTTTGATGACCCTATAAACTCGACCTCTACCGTGTGTTGAATAGGCAGTTGAAGAGAGATTAATCTGGCGTTTTTGACTCTGGCTGATGTGCTTTCACCCATATACTGTATCTTGTCTGTGACGCTTCCCGCAGATAGAGAAGCTTTCGCCATCATAAAACAGCCTTCATAATCAGTTGAGTCTTTATGTTCTACTAGAAGCGATTGATCAACGTCTGCTCCTTGCAACAGTTTCACACCAATTGACCTAGACGTTGACCCTGCTTTATACAGAATTGACCCAATGATTAAATGGTCTGCTGCTTGAGCTGTGTACGTGTTTGTCACCTTGTTATACCAAGTATTTGAAGAAGCTGGACCGGATTCACCCTCGCTTTCAGCGTAATAGTTGTTAGAGAACTGGTCAACTCGGATAGCAACTATGTGAGCATAATTTATGCAGGCAGTGTTGAGTGTGTTCTCTGTTTTATACTGGGTCTTAAATGTGTGAGAAGTTGCGTCAAGGTTTATTTTTCTCATAACACCAAATGTGTATCTGGCTTCTGTTGCACTCGTTTCTCTGGTAGGACCAGCGTGCACAATTGAACCGTCTTGTAAAAACTGGATCAACGTACTATAGTCCGTTGATGAACCGCCCACATTGGCTGTTGCTATTATCAAATAGTCTCCTGAGGTAGAAGGGGTGAAGGTTAGAGCAACCTTATCTTGCCAATTTGTGTTCGTGTTCCATGACGATTCTGCTTCACTTTCTGCATAATGACCACTTAAAGAGAAGGCATACAGTCTAGCATTTCTGATTTTGGCAGTGGCTGTGGTGTCAGATATTGCATACTGAATCTTAAGCGTCTGAGAGGAAGCTGGCAGGTTGACGCGTTTCAAGGCGCAAAACGGATACCAGTCCGTTGTGTCTTTAACTCGATAAATCAATTCCTGACATATAGATACACCAATATATAATCTCGCCTTCACATCAGGGGGCGATATACAATTGCCTTGCACTTCCGCAGTTGCTATCACTATATAATCCGCAGATACTGAAGGAGTAAACGTCAAAACCACTTTGTCTTGATATTCTGTATTAGTGTTCCATGAACTCTCTTCTAGACTTTCACCAAATCTGAAGTCATAGTTAGGATAACTTCTAAAAGTCATATAATTTCCATCATCTGATTGCAAGTTCCCTACTGAGCCAGAAACAAGTTGCGTTGAACCCGACAAGTTATAGTTTGACGGATAATAAGTATTAGTTGAGGTGCCGCTCTCAACTTGTGAAACAAAAAACGGCAGAATTAGAATTAATAGAAAAAGCATAACAACTACGATAGGTATACGTAGTTTCACAGTTTCCCTTCTCCCTCGGCACTAGTAATTACAACTTGAAAGTTTTTAAGGCTTTTGGAACTAAGTTCTATATGATTTTTTAATTTTTCTAAGGTCAATTCTTCCTATAACAGGGCAAAACTGGTATTCTAGTCAAGGGTTAAATATTCGGAAAGCCATTAGAAACTATGGTGACAAATTGAGCGATGAACAGAGTCTTAAAGAGTCAATCATTGAGATAATATATCTAATCGCGGCTTGTCTCAGTAGTTTCTGGTTTTGGCTTCCTGTTCTTTTCGGAGCCTTACTGTATTTTCAGCTACTGATTTTCTTCTTTGTTCATCCCCTCACAGTGTTTATCGTCCCGCTCATATTGTCCCTATATGCAATTCGACAAGAAAAGGAGAGGTTCAAGGCTCGATTTGGCCCAATGAGAGAAAAAGAGGTTTTGGCCTCTGATCCAGTGGGCACCGGACCCCACCCGACGTTTCAGCATTGGGACGCAAAAAAAGCAGTAGAAGACTATCGAGTTTGGATGGAAAGCAAGAGGAAAAAGAAAGAATAAGCCAATCATGCGAAAGTTTTTCCCAGCGAAGGAAAGTTTATTAGACTTTTCCAAAATAATTAATCGTGTGTTACAATGAGAAAGAAAGAGAAATGGGCGCTGGCCGCTGCTTTGATACTGATTTCCATAGGGGTAATCACCACAGCAATTTCTCAAAGACCTGTACAGAAAGAGACTGACAACGCAGAAGAGAATGGCATTTCGTATTTCACATCTTGGACTAGCGAAAAGCCGATAACATCGGGAACGAACATATCAAGATATTTCCAAGAAGGAGAAAAAATGACTGTAACATTCGACCACAGGTACAAGAACGAATACGCAGATGCAATTCCAGATCTACTTCCTCCCATTAACTTCACAATCATCGGACCAGATGGAGCGAAAGCAATTTTCTGGTATTGGTATACAACCTACACAAACCCGTACGATACTTCGGGAACACCGTCGATAATCCCCTCTGAAATGGAAGTTGGAAAGATTGAAGGCTTGACATACCTTAATACGTCTGCAACAAAATTTGTTGCTAAGACGTTAGAGAGTGGAAACTACACCCTTGTGTTTACGTCGAAATACACCGAGCTCAATTACATGGAATTCACAAAAATAATATCTTACACCGAATATCCCTATCCTTACATATGGCCATATGGTGTAGGCTTCATTGTCATTGGCACCATTCTTCCCATCTGGGCAATCCGAAGCTCCAAACAGCGAAAACTTAGAAAAGGCTTCAAAAATAAGCGAGCGATTCGATAGCACGTTGAAGTTTCTATCTAGAGAGCCACTTCCTCTATAGGGTTTAAATCAAGGCTAGAGCCTAATGATATGATGGACTATTAGCAGACCAAAGTAGTGTTTCGCAAAATCGCGTTATGAACAGAAACAAAATAAAAAAAGGTTGCTAGTTATGGCTTGTCTTCGTTTATCTGCGCTTTTTGATTAGCTTCTTTATTACTAAGGGAAAAGCTGAAAGTATCAACAGAGGAGGCACGAAGTAAAGACTTGGAAACTCGGGAACAACGTGAATATTAGCCTGAATGTAATCATGTGGTATCTCTTCACTCAAATTGTTCAATAAACAATATACGTATCCTGGTGCTGCTTTAAGAGTTAAACCAGTGGAATTGCATGGTCCTTTGACTGTTGTAAAGGTTACATTCACTAGCCAGTATGTTCCTGAGACTGGAGTTGATGGAGATCTTCCAGTCAGGCTTTGATGATATTCGCCTTTTGCGTTATCTATTGGATATGGTATCCACGGTCCCAGATAGCTTACCCAAATGCCGTAGTTAATTGTTTCAGCTGTACAGTTGATTACTCCTGCGGTCCAGTTCAGCACAAGTTCCCAGCCATACATCTTGTTATCGGATGGAATATTCTCTGCAATTATACTGACCTTAAAGGTTCCTTGAGCTACATCGCCTCCTCCTTGAACACTGAGAGCAGTGGCATAGGCTAATGCAGGTTGGGTTTTGGCCGAACAGAAAAGCATCATAAGAGCTAAACCCAGCAGTATCGTGATTTTTCTGTTTTTTGAAGTCATCCTCAAATTTTTCACCTTTTGGTATAGTTTGATGCGGAATGTTTATTAAATTTTCGGTTAAGAGAGAAGCCAGAATTGCACATACCAAATAAAAAAGGAGAGACTAAGGCATGCAGTGTGCGCCGAAGTTTATGCCCAAGATTATGACGTCCTTTGCGTTTATGTAGCCATCCTGATTTAGATCTGCGTTTGGGTTCCATCGGGGATCTCCAAGTCTTGAGCCAAAGGCCCAACCTATGATTATGGCGTCTGTAGCATTCACGTAGGTGTCTCCGTTAATGTCTCCCATTAGTTTTATGTGTATTTGACCGTCAATTAGTTGGTTGTTAGTTACGTTTAACTCGTATGGTAATTGGCTTGCCTTAGCACTAAGTGTGTAGTTGTGGCATGGTTTAAGCCAATCCTGCAGTGTGCTGAACTGAAAGGTTAGCACTTTTGTGGCGTTTGGTGCAAGTCCATTGATTTGTTGCTCACCGATTTTGTTGTTGTTGCAGAAGAGAGTTACGTTAAACGTTTCAGCTATGTCGCCCAAGTTTTTGGCTGTAACGTTTATTTTGTCAACCCAGCCCTTGTAGATTTCATTGTATTCTGATTTGATTTCAATTATTGCCACATCACGTCTTAGATTACTTACGAACCCATCTTTCGCTATGTGCGTCATCAAATTACCGTAATAGTCGGATAGCGATGTGTCCGTCAAATCCAGAGGTGTACCTCCATAGGATTGGATTTGGAAGAATATCTTCACTAGAGTCACTGGATCGATTGCCGTCAGCGGCTCTGCAGGCGGATAGTATTGAACCTTCACCCAAATCCTGCCTTGAGGGTCGTTTAACGAAAACTCTAGATCGAAGAAAGTGCTGTTTTTGAATGGATAAACGATAAGTCCAAGACCATTCAACACCTTTGTGTCATAGAGAAGCGTGAACTCAAAATCATACAGATTTGAAACATTTGCAACATTGATGGTTATTTGGAATTCGTCTGAAGGCTTCATGCTAGGATCAATTATGACAGGAGGATAAACATAGATCACGGGCATTAACACGTTATTGAAGTATCCGTCGTTCGTTGTGTAAATTAAGGGCGCTAGAAGATGATCATAAAGGAAGACGTCGAAGAAGTGAATCGAGCTATCACCAGTATCTTTTACTTGGAAAGTCAATTTGACTAGTATTCCGCTTCCGCTAGCCTCAGCCTCTGGAGCGGTTAGGTTTACCGAGGCGAGTGTTTCCCCTGCTATATTATCAATAGAGTAGGCCATTGTTGTTGTTCCAAATCCTTGCAGCAAATCACCCTCTTGTACGTCTGTGCATTCAATAATTGTGGCATTGTAGGCGAGTCCTAACGAGAATCCGTGAAGGTATGCGGCTTCTGCGGCTGTTATGTTGACCTCAAATGTCTCACCTGGAATCAGTGACGGGTTCATTATTGCGGAAGGAGAAACACTAAGAGCGATCTCTTCAAGCTCTTCTCTTGGGCTTATATATTTGTATATTCCGTGTGTGTATGCATGGGGTATCTCATCTCCATCGCTGTTAACAAGGCAATACGCCGTGTATCCTGGAGCATGTTGCAGCGTGAGGTTAGATATCAGTGTTCCTCCTTTCACAGGCGCTTGGACTATCTGGAATGTCAGGTTCACTAGCCAGTATGTTCCTGAGACTGGAGTTGATGGAGTTCTTCCAGTCAGGCTTTGATGATATTCGCCTTTTATATTATCTATTGGATATGGTATCCATGGTCCTAGGTAGGCTGGCCAATAGCCATAGTTAATTGTTTCAAGTGTGCAGTTGATTAAGCCTGGAGTCCAGTTTAGAATGAATTCCCAGCCAAACATTTTGTTATCGGATGGAATATTCTCTGCAATTATACTGACGACGAAGGGATGTCCCACAGATGTGGTATTCGTGCAGAATGTGTTTTCTTGCGGTTGGACCTTTAGGTTTGTGTTGAGTATTGATTTTACCATTAGGTTCGGCGAGGCCAGAATTATCGTCATCATCATTAGCAGAATCAGAGTTAAAAGGGCATTTACTCTCTTTTTCATTCTCCTATCTCCCTGTTCGATACTTAACTATTTTAGGCTTCAAATTATTTAAGGTTTCGAATTACATTAAAAGCTTGTGCCAGTTTGCGTATTTCCTTAATAGCCTGTATTACCGAAGTTGGCTCCTAGGATTATAGCATCTTTTGCGTTGCAGACATTATCGTCGTTGATGTCTGCTGCTGGATCCCAGTTTTGATCCTGAGGTGTAGAACCAAAGGCAATACCTAATCTAACAGGGCGCGTTAATTATGCTGAGTAGAAAAGAAAGAAGATGCGTCATGGCTGCATTCTAATGTCTTTTCATGTTTCTTCGCATTTTAACGCTGTTATTAATACTGCTCTCCGAAGTGCGTACCTAGAATAACTGCATCTTTAGCATTTACGAACCCATCTTGATTTATGTCGGCCTCTTCAAGATAGCCTGGATCGCCAATTTGCGTACTGAAGTGCGTACCTAGAATAACTGCATCTTTAGCATTTACGAACCCATCTTGATTTATGTCCCATAACGGGTACTGAGTCAAAGACACTCGCACGAGATGAGTTATGCTGTCTGAGAGGGGTTGCGTATCTGTGACGGTTAGTTGGACTGAGTAGTTTCCGGGGTTCTCAAAGTGATGTGTGACAATTGGGTTGTTAAGGGGGCCTGTGGTGTTGCCATCGCCAAAGTTCCATGTGTACTTGACGATGGGTGGAGCGCCTGTTCCGTTCCATCCTCGAGTTGAGATTGATGCGTCGAATCTTAATGTGAGAACTCCCTCGCGGGTCCATTGGAAATCGGCTTTTGGTCCTGTTGGGGGCTGAATAGTTATGGGTTTTGAGGTAAATGACCATAGGTTCTCGTTGTCAGTGACGTTGAGTTTGACGACGTAGGTTCCGATGGTCTTATAGACGTGAGTTGGTGTCATGGTTGATGCTTTGCCTCCGTCGCCGAAGTCCCATTCATACTTTGTTATGGTGTCGTTGTAACCTTCTGCAGATGATGATGAAGCGTCAAATTTGACTGTCTGATTCACATAAGGTTTTGTTGGAACGTAATAGAATGAAGCTTGTGGTGGCACCCCATTCGAGTCTACTTGGAAGGTTGCACTTGCAATGGGAGCAATCATCGCCTGAGAGATTGCACTAGCGTAAATTGTATAAGTGCTTATTCTGAATTCAGGTGAGATTCTGAAGATTGAACTAAATGTTCCTAGAGGCGATGAGACATCAAGGATTGGCGCTTTGAAGTCTATTGTGCTCGGAAAGAGAGACGGCCCCGTTGTTATGTTGAAAGTTACAGATTTCTCTTTGCAGAGTGGAATTCCGCCTTTTGACGGGTAGTCTGTGAAGACATTCACCATGGCTTTAGCTCCTCCAATATAAGTCCATTCAGGTATCGTCACCTCAGGAATCCAAATACTCTCGGCGCCAGGATCTAGATTTATTACTTGATGAGCGAGTGCGACAATTGATATTGAGGCTCCATCGTAGATGTTTAAGGTCACTATGAAAGTTCTTTTATTTGTATCGCGATTCTTGGCTGTTAGAGTCATCCATTGGTAATAGATTGGTGAGTACCTGGTGGCATTGAAAGTAGTGGTAGGAGTTGGCTGTTCTAAGTAAGACTTAGACCAGCCTGGCGTGATTTGCGTTACTTCCACGATAGGGTCTGGCTCGAAACTTCCTGTCCTTATTGTTCTAAAAACATAACGGTTGGAATGTTCGTCGACTACTTCAATTCCAACAAGACCCTGAGTGAGGTTTCCATTAAGAGTCAGCTGTCCGTTGAAATTAACAGGTTCGCGAATTACGTAGTTAGATTTCGGAGTACTAACGGATAGAATGAGACCACTTTGCAATGGTGAACTTGAAGGTAAGGAAAATTCTCTAGTAAATCCATGGATGCCGGACATGCAGACTACTGCTAGGCTTGATAATAGGAGAATTCGAAGTAGTTTTTTCATCTTCTTCACCATAATGTCAAATGATTTCTCGCTATTATTATTGACGAGCCATGAATATATGGCTTCTGGAATTATATTCTACCAAAAAATGATGTTCTTTTCGAAAAAATAAAGGGGGGATATGAGAGTGGATCCGCGCGTTTATGGTGCCCAAGCAGCTAGGATGTTTACTGTTGGCGGTTCGCCACTTACTGAGTCAACATATGTTGGAGCCCATGGACTTCCGCCAGCGGCTGGCCAAGCACTGTATGCGTTGACGTATAGTGTTGATGTGCCTGCTGCTGCATATTTGGGTACATGAATACTTAGTTGTACCGTGTATTCTTTGAGTGTGCAGTATTCTGCACCTTCGACCAGTATCCAGACTCTGTCAACGCCGTATGGGACATTGACCTCGTCGTGCCCAACCACCGTAATCAAGACCCAGTGTGCCTGCTGTGAGTGGCTGCCAAAGGTTACGTTCAGATTGATGTACTCGCAGTGACCGTAGTCTATCTTGTCGGTTGTTACCTTTAGCCAGTGGACGAGATAGTCAAAGTGGAATTCCAGTGTATCGTTTACTATTATGCAGTAGAGGTCTACAGTTGCCTTGACAGTCCACACGCCGAACAGGCTTTCAGGATCATCGCACGGCCACGGTATACGGAAGGATACATGAGCTTTTCCGTTAGTATCCGTTATACCTGTGAGCAAGTCGACAAGGTCTCCTTGTGGGTTGTCTATTTCGAAGGCAACTATCTTCTGCTGTACAGGCCATTCGTTGTATGTTACGTAGGCATTCAGCTCTACTTGCTTCTGTGGCCAGAACATGTCACTTGGCATCCCTGGTCCTTGTCCGCCGTATGGATCTGGATATTGTGTGGTGAGGTCGATTACCCTGCCGATAACGTAGCCTTTCATTTCGTAGTATCCGTCCTTTGCTTCTAGGTATGGGACTTCGTCACTCTTCCAGTTTATGAAGTATGAAGTCATGCCGTTTTCAATGTCAAGCGTTACGTTCAAGTCAGATGATACGCTGGTTGGGAATTTCTCTTGTAATGTGCAGTTGAAGGTTATCGTTGCAACTTTTCCTTCACCATGAGCTGGAGTATAGTGAGGTATGTCAATGACTACGTATGCAACCCTGATTTTTCCTAAGCTTTCGAACACGTCTTCATAGAACCATGTCCCGCCTGGCTCCGCTGTGAACGGATAGAGGAAACCTCCTGCATCTCCTCCATCCACACTCAGCACGTCGAGAACTGATGTGTTGTAGCGCAACAGGAACTCAATTCCTGCAAGGCGCCAGCCACTGGCAACGTCCCTTATCATAATGTCAACGCTGAACTGCACTGGATTCTTGTATATGTTCTTTCCGGCAATTATTGTATTCTTTGGAACAACCTCTAGGTATGCTATCTCTGTTGGTGGTGCCCAGTGATAGTAGTATTCGCCATGTACATAGTTGTGTGGAATTTCATCATTGGGTTTGGGCAGTGCACTGAGCAGACAATATGCAACATAACCTGGTGGTTTTTCCAGATGCAGTTGTGTATGGACCACGCTCATGTAGTCTGGTTCTGCTACTATTATGAAGGTCAGGTTAACCAACCAGAAAGTTCCATCCTTCGGTGTACCGGGAGCCCTTCCGGTTACACTTTGGTGGTATTTGCCTGATGTGTTGTTAATGGGGTTAGCATCCCATGGCCCTAAGGCATTGCCTGTGCCCCAAATTTTCATGTTACACGTTTCAGCTGTACAATTGATTACGCCCGGAGTCCATCTTAGAACCAGTTCCCAACCGAAGAGGCCCGTGACATTTTCTGCGACAATGCTTATATCGAACGAGTCTCCCGGATGATCCACGTCGCTCCATTTGTGAATTTCCTGGGTTCCGTCTTCTAAGTTCACAACTTTAAGGTTTGTCCAAATTACTGCTGAAGCCATTGGTAAAACTGCAAGCATTCCTAGCAACATCATAGCTATTACTGGTATGACAAGAAGTTTAGTTTTCATTTTTACCTTTCTCCCTTCTCCTTTTTTTCTGCGTTAAAAGTTATGTAGAACTTGGAATTTAAAGGTTACGGAATTATCTTCTATTTGGATTTTACATATCATTCAACTCGAGAATCGCCATAGGTCATAAAGTGATAATTAACAGTACAATAATGATTAGATAATAAACCTTTCATAACATATAAGAGTAAAAGCGTAGACACTAACTAATGATGAGGCATGAAGAAGCTTGCATTAACTATCATGTTGACTCTGATATTGATGACACCCTCTTTCACCACGAGATTTCTAGTGCCTGCTAAAGATCATGACGGCGCTTATTGCGTTATGCCCATGGAAAGATCAGCAGTTTATCCCAAAGTACACAACCTCAACACAAAACTGAACTACACCACAATCCAAGAAGCAATAAATGCTCCCGAAACTCAAAATGGACACACGATCCTGGCAGAGCAAGGAATCTATAATGAGAATGTGGTCATCAACAAAACCTTAGAAGTCATCGGCGAAAACAGACATACAACGATTATTGACGGAAAGGGTTTGGATTTCACAGTTGCAGTCGTAGCGAATGGCGTCACAATTAGAAATTTCACACTACAGAATGGTTCAACATTCTACCCAGGCGGCAGCATCTATGTCTACTCAAAGAAAACAACTATATTTGACAACATAATAAGAGACGGCGCCTGTGGAGTCTACCTTTACAATTCAAACAACATTACTGTTTCAAATAATGAAGTTTCAAATGGCAAGTTTGGAATCTGGCTTGACCATGATAGCACCTACAATGACATCATAGGCAATATAATCCTTTCAAACAGCCAATATGGCATTTATGCTGGAGTTTTCAGCAATAGCAACAGGATAATTGCCAACACGTTTTCCAGAAACAACTATGGAATAGGGTTTTCTGACACAAGTGACAATTTAGTTTTACATAATAACTTTGCAGATAACACTCACCAATTCTTGACCTATACATCGATAAACAACTGGAATAATACCCAAGAAGGCAACTACTGGAGCGAATATAATGGCACGGATCTTAATCATGGCCCCTATCAGAATGAAACTGGTAGTGATGGAATAGGAGATGCACCATACATTATTGATGAAAACAACAGAGACAATTATCCACTCATGAAGCCTTACGCTGGCTTATATGATATTGGAATAACTAGTATCACGACATCCAAAGCAGTAGTTGGACAGAGTCACAACCTAACCATAATCGTAAAAATACTAAACTACGGCGTCAACACAGAAATCTTCAACCTAACCGTATACGCTAACAATACTGCTATGCAAACCATAGAGAATATAGTCCTAACAAGTAGAAACTCCGCAACTATCACCTTAACATGGAACACCACAGGCTTTGTTATGGGTAACTACTCAATAAGCGCCTATGCTTGGCCTGTTCTCGGTGAAATAGACATAGCAGACAACACTCGCTGTAGAGCAGTTTATATAAGCATTTTAGGTGACATAAACGGCGATACATGGGTCAATGTTGAAGATGCTGCTATTCTTGGTGCTGCTTTCAACTCTCATGTTGGGCAGCTAAGCTACAACCCAAATGCAGATATTAATGACGACGAGTACGTAAACGCCAAAGATGCCATAATCCTTGGCGTTCACTTCAACAATGGGTGAGAGCAACTATCCTAACAGTCTTTGTGATGGCAGCAGCAACCTTACAATGTTAAGAGTAAATGTGTCCGAAGTTGTTTCCAATTAAGATTACGTCTTTAGCATTGATATAGGTGTCTTCGTTTTCGTCTGCTGTTGGGTTCCAGTTTGGCTGTCCCTCTCTGGAGGCAAATGCGACTCCTAAAATTACAGCATCTTGCCCATTGACTATTCCGTCAACGTTTACGTCTCCAGGCATTCTAACTCGGACAATTCCCGTGCCCTTGAATTTTGTGCCGTCATAAAGTCTATAAGTCATGCTTATTGCCACATTCCCCGTTGTGACCCCACTTGAGATTATGAAGTTTGAAACCATGGACCTGTTAAATTTAATCAGCAAATCTTGCAAGAGATCGCCATCATAGTCTCCAAGTATAGTAGCGACAGATTGGTCTGCTGGAATAGTCTGATCTAGCATAACTGATGAAATGTTAACTCTGCTTAGATCAAAGCCTTCTGGAGCCTCGACATACACCTGAATCCATGAACCTGGTCTAAGTAAGTTCAAAGTTGTTGGCACAGCATCTATGCGAGAAGCTACGACCGAAGGAAGTGGGCCCATCTGAGCTATATTAAGCGCCTCCGCACCAAATACCGTGATTGACTGGACTGCTGAATCAAGCAGTCCTTTCGTCCCATTTAAGCAAACCATGTGCAAATAAGCCATGAAGAGATAAGTGTCCTTTGGCAAAAACCCCAAATTATAGGTATGCTCGTACCATAAAGGATTTTCTGTCGATTCGCTGGTTTCGCTGATGTTTACGTCAACTTCAAAGTTGTTGGCAATTCGACTAAAGTTTCCAAACTCGACCTCGTGAAAGTCCCGGGTCCGAAAGCTCACTGTCACTTCCACTTCCATATATATATTTGGCGGAGGGATTGTTGGCTCTACTTGTATCAAAAGTGAAAAGAATGGGAGCCCCCATTCATAGGTATATGAACCATCAACGTAATCATGCGGAAGTTCAGCGCCACCTGTGCCGAGGAGGCAGAATGCAGTGTAACCTTCTGCTTTTTCTAAGTGCAATTGTGTATGAACTACTTCGCCGTGGCCTGGTTCTGCTACTATTATGAAGGTCAGGTTAACCAACCAGAAAGTTCCATCCTTCGGTGTACCGGGAGCCCTTCCGGTCACACTTTGGTGGTACGTACCATCTGTATTGTTAATTGGCATGGCTACCCATGGACCGAGGAAATTCTCGTCACCCCATATGCCAGTATTGATTGTTTCCCCAGTACAGTTTATCACTTTTGGCGTCCATATCAAGACGAATTCCCAATCATAAAAATCGCTAACATCTTCAGCGACTATGCTGACTACGAATTCGTCCCCTGCGTGATTCACATCACTGCATAAGTGAATCTCTTGTGGTTCTAACTTCAGCTTCGTATCAAAGCCAGACACGCACTTGATAGAGAAAACCGCGTTAGACCCCGCGATCAACAATGTAATGATGGCTACTGATAATTCCCTTTGCATTAACATGATTTCTTTTCTGTCCCCTTTCGGTTATATCTTCTATTCAACTTCTACTTAATTTTCTGTTAGAAAACCAGCCCTTTTAGCTCGGCAAGAAAAGTTGCGAATGTCTGCCGTCCTAATGGATTCCATAACCTTTTTCATATTCCAAGAGAATTGCACTGAAGTTAGTCGAAAAAACCTTTCACAATCTTTAAGACTTAGTTGCCAGACAACAAATAATGGTGGAGCATGAGAAGAACACTTACCTGGACATTAACCGCCATGCTTCTGATTGCTGTTTCAGGCTCAGTATATGGGCTCAAAGCCTTGAATGTTCAAGCGGAGGAAATCATTTACATCAGGAATGATGGCACTATTGATCCATCAGGGACGCCGATCTCGACTATTGACAAGGTCACATACACTTTCATGGACAATATTTACAGTCCTATTGTAGTTGACAGGGGCAACATAGTTATCGATGGTAATGGATATATTCTTCAGGGTACAGGGACAGGAAGCGGTTTCAGTTTATATGGTGTAAGCAATGTTTCGATTAAGAACACAAACATCAAAGGATTCTACTTTGGCATTTGTTTGAACTTAACTTCCAATAATGTTATTTCAGAAAACACCATAACAGCAAACACCCGGGGACTAATAGTTTCTACGTCTTCTATGAACACTATATATAGAAACAACATAACCGCAAGCACCCGTTATAGCGTGTTACTAGAAAATTCCTCAAGCAGAAATGTCATTTTAGAAAACAATATATCTAGTTTAAACTTCGGCGTTTGGTTAGTTGGTGCCTGTAATAATACTCTGTGCAAGAATAATGTGACCTCAAATTTATATGGCATCATTCTTGAAAACTCCTACAACAATACGCTCCTACAGAACGACGTATCGAATAATAAATATGGCGTTTTGTTCTCTGAATCAAGTGGCAACGTTGTGTCTGCAAATACAATTGCGTTCAATGAGAATTATGGGATTGCTTTATCTAAGGCTTCGAACAACACTTTTTATCATAATAATCTTATCGATAATGGGGAGCAGTTAAGCTTCTATGAATCCCCAGTTAATGTGTGGGATAGTGGGTATCCTTCTGGCGGAAACTACTGGAGTGATTACAGAGAGAGATATTCAAATGCATTAGAAATAGATGACTCTGGTATATGGAACACACCATATGTTATTGATGCAAGCAATGCGGACACATATCCTCTCATGTCTCAATATGTGATTCCAGAGTTTCCATCATTCCTTATTCTGCCACTCTTCATGATAGCAACACTACTTGCAGTCATAGTCTACAGAAGAAGACATTCATTTTGATTTCTCGTTCTCCATTTGGTTATTCTGTTTCGTTTCTGCTTTTACTCTTGTATAAGCTCTTGTAAGGCTATACTCCTCGCTTGACTTTTGAGCAATGCTTCCTCTAACGGTTGTCTTGCCTGGGCTTCCTTTTTCTTTATAGCTTCATGGACACTTGTCTTAGAACAATCAAACATTATGCTCATCTGTTCGTATGAGAAACACGGTTCTGGTTTACTTGGTTTACTCCACTTCCATGTAGCCTTTTTCCATTCGCTAAGATTGTTTTCATATTCTTTAAGCTCATCCTCGCTTGGCAACCATCCAAATAAATCAATGCTATTAAAAGTTGAAGCTTATCTCCTAAATGATGGTTGCACATGGATTTTGGATAATTAACAAGCAATTCTAAGAAGTCAGCTTCTAAAAATTCACCTTGAGGGCCTGCAAGATCAGATCGTGTAATAAAGCTGTTTATTTTGTGGATAATATCTTGTGCGCTTATGCCATCCGGGGTTTCGGGTTCTGGTAAGCGAATGCTCTTTTTCTTAAGAATTGATAGGCTCATTCAATTTCACCTTTTCCCTATGTTCATTGTAGAAGCGTAACAAAAAACTTAGCGCGCGCGCTCATAATCTATCTTTAAACCAGTCTTTCGGATTTTGCAGAATATGCATCCCTCACGCGTTGATGAACGTAAACAACATAACCGTAATCATCGATAATCAACAGACCTTGGCTCTTGACTACAACGACACGTTATATGATAATGGTACTCATAGATGGATTTATTTTGCTTTTGAGGGGGCTCCCCACGAAGTTTTGATAGTACCGGAATTCCCATCACTATTCATCTTCGCATTGTTTATAACAACAACATTTCTAGCAATTGTGCCACGAACAAGGCAAAGGCATAAAAATCCAGCAGATGTGAAAGAGAACATTTTTCCATAAAGTATAAAGATTATGCGGAGTAAATTGTAAATGATAAGCATGAAGGCGAAACGTGTCTTTTCAGTGATTCTACTCGATGTTCTTCTCGCATTCTTCTCAACATTGTCTTTTGATGTTCGACCGGTTAGTGCCTATGCAACTATATGCATTAGAGCTGATGGAACCGTGGATCCTAGTGATGCTCCCATATCGAGCCTTGATAATATGACTTATACGTTGACGAACACGATTAATGCCTCTATTGTAGTTGAAAGAGATAACATTGTACTTGATGGCGGAGGCTATACTCTCCAAGGAGCAGCAAGTGGGGTAGGGATTGATTTGTCAAACAGAAACAACGTAACAATCAGGAATATCACAGTCAAGTTATTCACGTATGGAATCTCCCTGTATGATGCATGCAAGAACACTATTTTTGACAGCAATATCGTTGAAGGCTGTGACATTTACGGTTTTGGGGGTTTTGGTGTAAAACTTGAAGAATCTTCGCATAATACAATCTTCCAAAATAACATAACAGGCAACGGATTTGGCATTGTTTTGGACTCCTCAAATAACAATATAATTCACAGGAACAATATCACTGCCAACATCTACCATGCCATTTTCTTTCACTATTCAGATTTCAACTGTATTTCTGAAAACGAGATTTCGGGCAATAACCGGGCCATATATTTCGATTTCTCTTCAAACAATACCATACGGTATAACAACATATTTCGAACACGGTATAAAGCCATCAGATTGGGTTATTGTTTCAACAACACCATTCTCGGAAATAATATAACGCAAAACGAATGGTGGGGCGGTCTTTGGTTGTATCAGTCTTCATATAACAGTATTTTGGTCAACAATATATCAGAAAACAAGTATGTTGCTTTTCTCCTTGATTCACATTCGAATTACAACCTCATTTCTGAAAACAATATGATCTCAAATGTTGATCTTGGAGTTTCTATTAACTCTTCCATTGGCAACAGGTTTTATCACAATAATTTTATGTTTAATCCTAGACAGGTTTCCATTCTAGCAGCTAATTGCTCAAATTTCTGGGATGATAATTTGGAGGGAAACTGTTGGAGTAGCTATAATGAACCCGACCTTGACGATGATGGAATCGGTGAAGCTCCGTATGAAATCAACCCAGACAACATTGATCATCATCCTCTAATGGGTATGTTTCACAGCTTCAATACGTCGTTTAGGTGTTGTGTGAACGTGATTTCTAATTCGACCATAGAAGAGTTCACATATTACGAATCCAACAGCACTATTAAGATGCGCGTTTTCGGCGAGAACAGTCCCGGATTCTGCAGGGTTTGTGTTCCGTATGTGTTGATGAATGTAAGTGACATCTACGTCATAATTGACAATGGTAACAGCGCAGTTTTGTACTCAAACTATCATCTTTACGACAATGGCACTCACAGGTGGATTTACTTTGTCTATGAACATTCATCACATGAAATAGTCATAGTCCCAGAGTTTTCACCGATTTCGCTCTTATCTGCTTTCACGATGATTACGTTGTTGGCAGGAATGGCTCGAAAGAAGATGGAAAGATCTACATTGAAGAGAGTTTAGTCGCAAGCCGTGAAAACCATGGTAAACAGGCGGTCATTGACTCTTGGTTCAAAGAAGTTTTATATAATGACGTTGCTAGTTCTTGCTTTCGCTTTAGCTTTTCACACACGGATTGACAGTGTAAAGGCTTTGAGCACTATTTATATTAGACCTGATGGAAGCGTTGAGCCTTCTGGCTCGCCAATATTGCGCGAAAGAAGCATATACACTTTAACTAGTGATATTAGTTGTGAGGGTGATGGAATTGTGATTGAGTGCAGTAATGTGGTTTTGGATGGTTCAGGGTTTATTGTTCAAGGAATCGGAGCTTATGGTTCCAAGGGAATTGCGCTCAATGGTAGACAAAATGTTAGCATAGAGAACTTGAAAGTAAAGTTGTTCTATTATGGAGTCTATTTGAATGAATCTTCAGTTACTGCTGTGTTTGGGAATACCATGATGCATAACACTTATGGTCTCAGATTATATAGATCGTTCAACAATACTCTTTTCAGAAACAGAATAGAGAATAATTCATATTGCATTTCAATTGGTTCTTCTAACGGCAGTAGTTTTTTTGAAAATAGCATATTAAACAATCAGAATGGGATTCAGCTTGGTTCTTCTTATTATAACAAGTTCTATCATAACAACTTCTTGAATAACACTCCGCAAGTTTACATTCCGGGTTCTGGGTATTCGAACTTTTGGGATGATGGCTTTCCATCAGGCGGAAATTTTTGGAGTGACTATGCTGGCAACGATCTGAATCGTGATGGTGTTGGGGATTCGCTATATGAGATTGATCCAGTTAACATAGACAATTTTCCTTTGATGGGGGTTTTTACGAGTTTTAATGCTTCAATGAATCAATATGTTGATGTGATTTCTAATTCCACTGTAGAGGAGTTCATCTATTACGAGTCTAATAGCACAATTAAATTTAATGTGTTCATGGGAACGGTTGGCCAAGTTTTCGGTTTCTGCAGGGTTACCTTGCCAAAGACTTTGATGAGACCGCCGTACGTTGTTAGAATTGATGGTGGGTTTACCACTGTTCTTTATCTTAACGACACATTGTATGATAATGGTACTCATAGATGGATTTATTTTGCTTTTGAGGGCGTTCCTCATGAGGTATTGATAGTTCCAGAATTGTCTTCATTTCATATTTTTGTGCTGTCTATTGGCGCAGTACTTCTCATGGCTTTTGTGTATAGAAAAGCTTGTTGAAGATTATAGGGATTGGATTCAGAATCTATCGTGTAGGGTTTTTTACAAAATAAAAAAAGAGGATTTTTGGTTTGTTTTTGTTTGCTTCGCCTAAAGTGGCCAGTTGAACTTTGTGCCCATCATGACTGCGTCTTTGGCGTTGACGTACCCATCGTGGTTGATGTCGCATGCTGGGTTCCAGTAATAGGCTCCTGGAGCTGTGCCGAAGGATACACCTAAGGATACAGCATCTTTGGCGTTGACGTAGAAGTCCATGTTAATGTCCTCTGATATTGTGCCCCAGAGGAATACTGGATAACCGAAGAAGTCTGTATGTCCTGTTATTGGGTCTGGGCTTATCACTGCTCTTATTGTAGATAGTCCTCGTTTCACGTGTATTGTTATGTTGAAGCCGAATATTTTCTCGCAGAACGGTAGTGTCGGGTTGGATGCTTCCCATATCTTGACTTCGGTGCACGCAGGTAACAGAATTTTTGTTCCGTTGGGCAATATAGCCTCTGAGTCTACTGGAACATGAACCCATATTTCAGCGGTTATATCGCTCGCTGGATATGTGTGCTGGTCGTCTCTGTTGTGCCAGTAGAAGCTGATGGTAATGTTCTGGCATGGATCTAGTCTCTTCAGTTTGTTAACGTCTGCGTATAGGTCTATTGGGTGGTAGTTCTGGTGCTTGGTGTTGGCTCTGAGCATGTAGTAGTTGGTTGGGCTGCTTGCGGCGTAGTCGAAATACCATATACCGCTGCCTGCTAGACATTTCGTGGCAACTGGGTCGAATGTTCTAGTGTTGCCTTCTTCGAATATGGGTTCCCATACATGTTTGGGTACGATTGGAATTCCGCCTACCCAGTGCATGGCCCATAAGGGCATGAAGACGTCGAAGTAGAATTTGACTGTGTATGGGTCTATTTTCTCAGCGTATAGTACGTCTGCGACTGCGTCGTGGTTCCAAGAGTCCGGTACGTCTCTTACGATGTAGATGCTTGAGACAACGTCGTCAGCTGTGAGTGGCATATTGAATGCCCCTTCTTGCAAGAGTGGCTTGCCTCCTGGGGTCTTTCTATTCGGGTCTGCTGGGATGTCCTGCCAGTAGACGTCTTCCCTGAGTTTGAACGTTACCGTTGTGCATGTCTCAGCTCCGTATGTCCATTCTCCCACTTCCCAGTTCTTAGCTATCCATGGCAGGTCGTGGCTCATGTCGTACGGGTCAACGTTTATCAGCCCATCGTAGACTAGACCTAAAATGTTCCAGTCCCAAACCCATTCCGAGTGAATGACGTTTAAGGTTTCAATGTCGTTCATTTGACCCCAGCGAATTGTGTTCGTACCTTCTTTGAAGGTGTTCATGAAAGTGTAGTAGCTGTATGGACCTGTGCCTTCAGCGTTGCAGACCTTTTGCCATCCAGTCTTGTATCCGCCGTAGCTGGCGTATGTGAAGACTGGTATGATGCAACAGTCGTCCGTCATTAACTCTTGCATCCTGAAGACGTGGTATTTTGCTGTGCACTCTGTATCCTTGTCACCTACTACGGCTGCGGTCAACATTGCAAATGCGTGCATATCGAATGTTGGATTCTGGTAGCCTGGATAGTTCTGTGTATATGGGTAGGCTTGGGCTATGTCGCCTCTGTACAGGAAGTACAGCGTGTCTGGGTCTCTTCCGAAGCTCCAGCCTCCAGTGTAAGCGTGATAGTCGAATTCTACCATCACTTTCTGGAAGCATGTCGACTTCGGCGCTTGTATCTCGTTTACGTTAACGCCTATAGAGATGAGGTTGGCGCACTCTATATGACCCATGGCACTTCTGTCTGGGTCGTCTGCTCTGCAGTAAATGTCCAAAACGATTTTTTCGCCGCCTGGACCCTCTCTCCAGCCGTCAGTGTCTTGGTCTGTGTAACCGTGGGCTGTGAGCATATTTGCAGCGTCAGCGAGGCTAAATTGATAGTAGTTTTCACAGTATTCCTTGTTATACCAGCCTTCTGACCATGCTAGTGGCGAATCCATTTTCAATGCCAAGCCTGCAAGCTGCGTAGCGATAAAATTGCTCTTTGGGAAGGCCAAAGCCATGGCTTTCCTGAAATACACGTCATTTGTCGGGAACTTCATGTTGTTCAGGTCAAATTCTCGCATGCCTCGGTCAACGTAGAAGGCTCGCGCATAAGTATCCATGTTCGTATCACCAGTAGGATAGCCGGGGATAGGACCAAAGTTCAGGTCGTGAACTTGTGAAGCCAGGAATGGCCAATCCATGAAGTCTATACTGCAGCCAAGGTAAGCCTCATACTCTGCTGTCTGACTACCATAGGGCGTTAAGAGTAAATTGGGCGTTATGGGACCGAAATTGTTGGACTTACCGTCATCAGATGGAACTGCTCCTGGATAGAACCAAGCATTTGATGGCATAATGAACGGAACAGCAAACAAAAGCGCTAATACCGTAACCAATATTGCTTTTTTCATCTTTCTCCCCTTTCTTTTTTCAGCAATAAAGTTATTGTTCTGCTACTTTAAAAGTTTTATGGAACATTTTTACAGTGCTATACTTCGTCCTAAACCAGCACAAAAAGCTAACTCTGAACCTTCGACTTCCTTTTTCGCCGTATAATCAAAAATGTCCCAGCAACCCCAACGATGACCGCGACGCCCACCAGACCCCAGATGAGATACCAATACCACCACGGCGAAGCAATTGTAGACACTAGCATCTGACTCCCAGCCAAATTAACATTCGAGTCAACCGACTGATCACCGAAAGCGATGCTTATGGCATAGTTCCCCGCAGAAGTATCCCCAGATGCGTTGACAATTCTTTCAAACAGGTCAAAAACAGCCAAGCCATCTACATCAGACTGTTTTGAGTCAACAACAGCATTATCAAGAGTAACCGTGACTTGAGCGCCTTCAACAGGATTGCCAAAATAATCCACAACACGAACTGAAAGATAAGACCATACTCGAACCTCCGAGACATCTACAGCAGTTAGACTCGCATAGGTGCAATTCCACAGTTGGACTCTCCCAGAATCAAAAACGTCGACGACGAGCAACCTAGAATCCCTGAAAGTCACATTCGAAGAACCCAAAAACCTGAAACTCCAACCTGCGCTAACTGTCGAATCACTAAGCGTAACATTCAATCCAGAAACACCAAAAGCAATGCTTTTAAAGAAACCTTCACCAAAACCAGACAGATTTACATTCACAGACAGCAATTCGATTAAAATCTCCGTAACAGTGGAATCCGACACCGATAGGTTCGCAGATTCATAAGCTCTCAACAAAGCCACTTCACAGTGATCTAATGCAACATTTGAAGATTCCTCCACCGAAAGTACGTTGAATGATGAATAAGAAGCTATAAGGTTCGAAACGTCATAACTCTCGAAGATCCAATCCAAAGCTGAATCGACAACCTCAACCTTGGAACCATTATAGGAGTAAAAGACCGACGAGGTCAAATTCGACCCTTCAATTTTCATTGTAGCATTGTTGTAAACCTTGAAAAACGTGTCACTGATGATACTACTATAAATATACAGGTATGAAAAATCTCTAATCGAAAAATCGCCTGAAAACTTTGACGCCGAAAAAATTGCATCAATAATAGTCACGTTACTATACTCATATGATTTGACTTTGATCTGGCACAAAGTATCCTCCACAAAGAGAACGCGAGACGTCTTTCTTGACACAATTTCTCCGGACACATAACAGTTACTCACAGACACGAAAGAAGAACTCTCAGCAGTCACAGAATATTTCACAGTCGAAACTGAAATGTAAGCACTACTGTTGCCACTTGCCTTCATATTGTTCACAGTGCAAGTGGAAATTGTCATATTAGAATTGTCATAGCTATTAGGAAAGAAAACATTAGAACCGATTGCATTCAGCTTTGAAGACCCATAAGTATTAACATAGTTGACCAAAGAACCATCCCTCACATTCAAAGTTGACTTATCATGCGGCTCCACCGAAGAATAAACAGAACCCTTAAACGTCAATCCAATAAAGTCAGCAGTACTATTACCCCACAGAGAAACCTTAAATCTCCTAGGAGAATCGAATGAAGCATTCCTTGCGATCAATCGGGGAGTACCACCAGAAGGATTCCTAAGTATAATTCCATACTGATTATCGCTAGTCTGAATGAATTTGACAGTAGCATTTTCAACAATTAGTGTTGCGTTACCTTCAATCACAATATTCTCTCGAAACTCAAACGTCCCATTCGCAATGTAACGAACATCATTTCCCCCGACTTCAAGAGCTCCCACTGTAGCGGTCTGAAAAAGAGAAATACTAGGCAAAACAAAGAGAAACACCAAGCTCATGACTTTGACATACGAGGCTAAGTTCATATGACCATATCCTGCTTTGATTTAAACATCAAAGAGCAAATATATAAGACTTGAGATATAGCAAGCGATCAAATTCAAGGAGCCAACAAAACCTTAAATACTAAACAAAGTTTCTAACCTAAAGGGGATATGCATGGGACTGAAAACTTACATCGCAAAACGCATAATTTATATGATTTTTCTTATATGGTTTGTATTAACATTAAACTTCATAATCTTTGAAATTATGCCCGGAAACCCTATAGAATTCTTCGCCGGAAGACCCGGCATGATGACACAAGAAAGAATTGAAGAATTAATGCGGTTATGGGGCTTCAGAGATCCAATCCAAGTAAAATACTACAGATACATAACAAATATGATGACGCTCCAGTTTGGCACGTCTGCTAGAACAGGAAGACCCGTCGTTGACATCATAATGGAGGCGCTTCCCAACACATTAGCCTTAATGGGTGCCTCAACCCTACTCTCAATCATCATCGGGATCCTAGCAGGTGCCGTAGCAGCCTATAAAAGAGGTGGCGCCCTCGACACAACCCTCGTATTGACCTCACTCGTAACCTACTCGCTCCCAACTTTTTGGATGGGAATGATATTTCTGATCATCTTCGGAGTGAATCTCGGATGGTTCCCAATAGGCAAAGTTGTTTCATATTGGCCTGAATACCCCACTGGCTTCCCCCCACCAATGTTTGAGGCGCAAATACTCTCTTGGAAACTTGTCATACCGAGCCTAACTGAAATAGCTGATAGAATTTGGCACTTAACACTACCTGCAATGACACTAACACTATTCCAATACGGAGGCTATCTACTCCTAACGAGAGCAACAATGATCGAGACACTCTCAGAAGACTACATAGTAACGGCTAGAGCTAAAGGAGCCAAAGAAAGAGTTGTGATGTTCCGACATGCTTTGAGAAATGCTTCACTGCCGATCATAACAAGCGTAGCACTCGCGTTCGGATTCATGCTCACAGGCGCAATTATCACAGAAGCAGTTTTCAGCTGGCCAGGACTCGGAGGGCTAACCTGGCGATCCATACAACTTTACGATTACCCAATCCTACACGTATTATTCTTCGTCATTGCTGTCTGCGTTATTCTCGCGAACTTCTTAGCAGACCTTCTGTATGGTATAGCAGACCCGCGAATAAAGTACGGGTGAAAGCATGGCAGCACGCATACGAAAGATGAAACGAACAGCAGGCAGAGCCAAGAAACTGCTTAAAGCTTTCATTCAAAGCAAAAGAGCCCTCGTAGGCTTGGTAATAATAGTAGGATTCGTATTGGTCGCAATGGGTGCCCCACTGCTGACCCCATTCAATCCAACAGCCGATGTGTGGATGGCTGGAAGTGGAGAACAGCGTGCCAGACCATCATGGTTTAGAAGTCTTCCAGGCGGAGAAAAACTTAGCGAAAACATGATATTTATATCAGATCCCGAGTTTACGTCACCAAAACCCAAGGAAAAATGGAATATTACAACATCGTCGCAATACATAACAGTGGAGCGAAGCACAGCCATCGGAAAGGAAGGAAGCTTATCAGTAGCATACATCAGGAAAAGCACGGTTGCTCCACAGACGGCGAATATGCGAGTAAGCTTCACCTTCACATACCCATATCAAGGACCCCCAGCACGATTCACAATCGACGTTCAAGCACTACTGGAAGGCTCGGACAAAGTTCCAGTATATGTTAGCGTATTCATAGAAGACAATACGAACGGAAAAAGATATGACTTTGGATTCGGCAGCGATTGGTCAGATGTCAACTTCACGGGAACAACAACTAAAAGGCTGGTTCCGAACCCGCCAATATCCTCCAGCGCAGAAGTCGAGGCAAGATACGCCCGCTTCAATACTAGACAGGAGCTTGCATCAATATTCTTCCCGCAAGCCGCAAACTACACCGTCGGCGTCGACGTCACATTCTATGATCTCCCATCCAACGCTGGAAGAAGCGTCAAATCAATATTGTACATTGACACATTCAACATGAAACTATATGGCACCTCGTTCGGAATTCTCGGAACTGACTGGCAAGGAAGAGACCTCTTCAGCCAACTCATCTACGGAGCCCGAATATCTCTAATGGTAGGCTTACTAGCAGCAGGAATATCAGTACTTCTAGGGCTAGTCATAGGACTCGCCTCAGGCTACATCGGAGGATTCTTGGACGAAGTCGTGATGAGAGCCACAGACGCCATTCTAGTACTGCCAGGCCTGCCTTTACTCATAATACTAATAGCAGTCCTCGGAGCATCCATCACAAATATTATCATAATATTAGGCTTTCTAGGATGGATGGGCTTCGCAAGAGTTGTAAGATCCCAAGTGCTCAGCCTCAAAGAAAGACCATTCGTCGAAGCCGCAAAAGCAATCGGCGGAGGCAAATCACACATAATATTCACACACATAGTCCCCAACGTCATGTCACTAGTCTACGTGACACTAGCAACCAGCGTCCCAGGAGCCATAGTAGGAGAAGCTGCGCTAAGCTATCTAGGCTACTTTGACCCAACGGTAATGTCTTGGGGAAGAATGCTATACGACGTCCAAGCACACTCAGGGTTTACAGACTGGTGGTGGGTTATCCCACCAGGACTTTGCATCGCTGCTGTGTCAGTCTCGTTCATCCTACTAGGCTATGCGCTGGATGACATATTGAACCCAAGAATTCGGGTCAGACGTTAAAGAACATTAGGAAAAACCTTCTCACCAACATACCCACCAAGGATGCCCGTAACAAGGCACAAAATAATCGATATTGGAAACGTCGCGTAGAAAATCATTCTCAAAGCTTGAGTATATACAAGATCACTCAACACCGCATGAGATAAAGTCCCCAAAAAGACTGGAAGAGAAAGCGCAATAAACATCATCGCAACGCACAACGCAAAAGTAATAAGGCATCCCACAATTATGACGTCAAGATCGACGAGTACGACACCAGCAAAGAAACTTGCCAACCCAAGAAGAATATAGCTCAAGATTGGGGGCGGCGACATCAAAACTGAATATAGAAGAACCGAAGAAATCAAAACTGACCACGACACAACAATTCCATATTGTTTAGCATTCACACAAATTCACCAAAACTTAAATCTGATAAACCAAATAAAAACCTATCGATGACAACTATGGAATTTCAGAGAGAACTCAAAAGAAAGAAGTTAACTACAATTCTTTTCGTCGCTTCAGCAGTTGTGTCTTTACTCTTGGTTATGCCGCAGATCGCTAATTATGCTGAATTCTATCGGGCTATAGAGAAGTTTGATTTTCTGCTTGTCGATGTAACGATGGATGACTCAGGAATAAATGAGGGAAGGATCTATGTCACTGTTGAATTTAACGGCACAAATCCTACTTCTTTTACAGGATTGACAATCTCGACCATAACATGTCACTTACATTACCTTCGCGAAGACCAGACTTCACCCCAAGCTCTACTTGGAGTCACGCAATCGTTCACTTCTGAACCACAATTCAACCCATCGCAAACCGTCATAATGAAAATAAACTTCACGCTTGTATATCCAGGCCTAGATCAGATACGCTTATTCATAAGTTATCTTCAGACAAAACCTGATAAAGTGGATTGGATGGTGACTGGTCAATACGTTCTAGAAGCCTACGCTTACGCTTTTGCAATGCAAATGGACTATTTCACATATTCGATGAACTTGCGCTGAGTTTCTAAATCGTTGCTTCGGAAGCCTTGCCAGAATTAGTGAGGTTTATTACTGCGTTTTCTAGGAAGTTTGTGAATTCTTTTTCCAGATTGGCCAAAGTTTCTCTATATCTAATCTCATTCAGCAGAATAAGGCCGCCGCCAAACAGTGGCGAAAAAATCTGGGACTTGCACGATGGCTGATTTCTGTCTAGAAACAAGCCTTCTATAGTGAAGTTCTGTGGGGATCCTTCTATCTTGACTTCAACCGTTCTGGAAGAATGACGAAGCTTTACAAACAAGTTCCAGCGATTGTTCTCATGATACTCCTCAATGTTGAGACCCCTTTTTTCAAAAAATGCCCTTATTGTTTCAATCAGTTTTTCGAAGTCAACGTTTTTGTTAATCCATCTAGCGTACAAGTGTTTCATCACTTCTTTGCATAGCGGAACAAAGTAGTTCGGGAAAGTATAACAAAAGCTTATATAAAAAAGCTTCTGTCAATTATCACAAACGGTAGAAAAGATAGGCGACGAAGACATGGCATTACTAGATGTCGAAAACCTTACAACGTATTACTCAACGCTTCGCGGTTATGTAAAAGCAGTTGAAGGCGTGACTTTCAACATTGAAAAAGGAGAAGCGCTTGGACTAGCTGGAGAGTCTGGATGCGGCAAAACAACAATAGCGCTCTCTTTGCTTAGAATTCTGCCATCCGGTGGAAAGATTTTAGAAGGCCACGTGAAGATAGACGACGAAGACATACTTAAACTGCCGGAAGACGATATGCGGAAAAGGATCAGATGGAAGAAAATTTCGCTAGTGTTTCAGGGTGCAATGAACGCCATGAACCCGGTGAACCGAGTAGGGGAGCAAATAGTGGAAGCAATAAGAATCCATGAGCCTAAGGTAGGTAAGAAGGAGGCTTATGAAAGGGTCAGAAAGCTCTTTGAGCTTGTCGGAGTTGAACCGTCAAGAGTCAGCAATTATCCTTTTGAATTCAGTGGTGGAATGAGACAACGCGCAATGATTGCTATGGCAGTGGCTTGCAGTCCAGAGCTTGTTATAGCTGACGAGCCTGGCACAGCGCTGGATGTTATTGTTCAAGCTCAAGTCCTCAAGTTGTTGGGCGAGCTTAAGGAAAAACTGGGAATGTCGCTTATCTTGATTTCTCACGATCTGTCGCTTATAGCTGAAGTCTGCGAGAAGACAGCGATAATGTATGCAGGTCAATTGGTCGAGTTCGGAGATTCAGTTTCAATTTTTAAGAAGTCAATGCATCCGTACACTCAAGGTCTCATCTCAGCATTTCCAAGTATTAGAAGTGAACGGACACGCATGATCTCCATACCAGGATCGCCACCAGATCTTTTGAACCCACCCAGCGGATGTAGATTCCATCCGAGATGTTCCTACGCCATGCCAATATGCCAGAAGGAAAGACCTAAGCTTCTAAATGTTAATAGCGGTCACACTGTTGCTTGCCATTTGGTGAACAAGGCATAAGGAAGGATGGAGCAAAATTGGAAGAAAAAATCATTGAAATAACAAACTTGAAAAAGTGGTTCCCCCTAAGAACTGGGTTTCTATCATCATTGGTCAGGAGAGAGCTCTTTGTGAAGGCAGTTGACAACATAAGCTTTGATATAAAGAAAGGCGAAATTTTTGGTCTTGCAGGAGAAAGCGGAAGTGGAAAGACTACGACGGGCAGACTTCTGATAAAACTAATCGAGCCGACTAGTGGTAAAATCTTGTTTAAAGGCGAGGATATTACACTTTTTCCTGAAAGTAAAACTAAGGCATATCGAAGGAAACTGCAGATTATATTTCAAGATCCGTACGAGTCTTTGAACCCAAGAATGAGCATAGAAGACATATTATCTGAGCCTCTTCAGATACATGGAATTTCAGAAGATAAGGAGATTCTTAAGAAGATATATGAAGTGATGGAAGCCGTCAAGCTAATACCGCCAGACGAGTTTTTGCAGAGATATCCACATGAGTTAAGTGGTGGACAACGACAGAGAGTGGCAACTGGGCGAGCATTGATGCTCAGCCCTGAATTCATAGTGGCTGATGAGCCCGTATCAATGTTGGACGTCTCGATAAGAGCAGAAGTACTGAATGTTATACTTGAGCTTCGAGAGAGGTATCAAGTGACATTCCTGTTCATAACTCATGATCTTGCACTTGCGAGGCATATTTGTGATCGAATAGCTGTAATGTACCTTGGGAGAATTGTTGAAATAGCTAACGTTGAAGAGTTGGTCAAGGAGCCATTGCATCCATATACCAAAGCACTGATCGATGCTGTCCCTATACCTGATCCTACAGTAGAACGAACTAAAGTTGTCATAAAAGGCGAAATACCTAGCCCAGTCAACCCTCCTTCGGGATGTCGCTTCCATACACGATGTCCATCGTTTATCGGGGACATATGTCGGACAAAGGACCCGCCTTTAATAGAAGTTCAGAGAAATCGCTTTGTAGCTTGTCACCTTCACAGCAGCGAGAAATAACCGTCTAGAATGAATCGCACGTTAATTATGCCAAGAGCATTTCTGCAAACCAAAAGGAATGCTTCGTTAGCTGGACGTAATATTAGTTTCTAAGAAACTAGTCTGCCAAAGGACTTTGTCCTGTGAGTTCTGCAATAGTTTTTTTTACACTAACCCTTATATGTGCCTGTTTGCCCAATTGTATGCTGGGGGGAATGGGGTGCCTCAAGTAAGATGTCCTAACTGCGGAACAACGATAAACCTTGAGAATCGTAGAGAAACGGATTTCAGCCTTATTCTAAACGCTCTGCATAGTCAAGCGAGAAGTTTTTCGGAATTGCTTAGAATAACTCGGTTACCAAGGAAGACGCTTAACATTAGATTGAAGGAATTATGCACAAGGGACGCGATTGTCAAAAATAAACTGTACTACCTAAATGGGGCAAACCCCTCTAAGGAATGGGAGAGGAAAATAATGCACCGAAACTCGAAATTGTTTATACACAAGAGAGCCATAATATTGGCATTACTTCTATGCATTGGCATACCAGCAACCACAAACTTCGTTTTGGCTATCTTTGCCCCGAGTTCTACTCCTGAACCACAGCCGATCGGATACTTAACAGCAATTGTGACAGTAAATAATGTGTCAGACGTTTATGGTTGGCAAGTTGGCATACGCTTCAACTCCACGAACCTTAGTGTTGCAAGTGTAACTCCTGGATCTTTCCTCAAGAATGAGAATCTGTTCGATGACATGTTGGGCGACGATGCATATCTTATACATGGTACTTGGTTTGCAAAAAACACGATACACACACCAGAATATGATGTTCTGGTTATCGGTCAGACTTTACTGGGGAAAGATACCGCGAGAGCAAGTGGAAGCGGTGATCTTGTAGTTGTATCATTCGCAATTTGGCATGCATATGAACTACCAAAGCTTGTATTCAAAGAATCACCGCAATACAACACTATGTTGTTGAAGATAGATACTACAGAGATTCCGTTGAAAGAAAACACAATAGTTCTACATTATTCGCCTTAACCTTAATCCCTCTTTTTTTGTCAGCAAGATATTCCTTGACGGCAACAGATCTTGTCAGTTCATAACCTTAAAAAATTAAACGCTCACAGAGGAGTTTTGGTTTTCTTCAAAACCGCATATTCTACGGTCAATATTCGCTAATAAAAAAATAGGAGAGTTATGGCGGATAGTGGTTGCCAAAACATGTGCCCATTACTATAACGTCTTTGCAGTTTATGTAACCGTCTTCGTTGAGATCTGTTCGCTGATCCCATGCATCCTCGCCACGTCGAGAACCGAATGCTACTCCTATTGGAATCGCATCTTGGCCGTTGACATAATTGTCTCCATTTATGTCTCCGAATAAGTTGACTCTTATCTTACCATAAGTGTATATGTTGTTAACAGTGGTTAGTTCGTATAGGATAAGGGTAGTTATGTTTGCCCATATTGTGTAGTTTTTGGGGAAAGTTAGACCTGAAGTGTTCCAAGCAAAGCCCAATGTTAATGTTGTGGCTGGCGCCATGTTTTCGACCCTCTCAGATTTTATCTTGGTGGTGTTATAATATAGTGTTACATTGAACGTTTCACTCGAATTTCCTAGGTTGACGACCGTCACATTTATGTCAACTGTCAATCCTTGACAGACCTGATCCATGGAAGCTTCCATATTACTTAAAGCTATGTCTCTAATCATGATAACTTGAAAGTCGATCTTAATTGGAGTATCGTAAGTAGATGTTGACTCAGATTGAATAGTCTCGCTGTCATCCCATGTGCGATTGGCATTTGCATCCTCGAAGGTTTTTACAGCTATGCTGTATCCTTCAGTAGGGTCTAACTTGTCAGTGAAATTGGCTCTAATGTACACTGTTCGATTCTCGCCCTGACTCAGTGTTTCACCACCATCTGCACCAATGACCAATTCTACCTGATATTCGCTGGCTGGATCAGCCGTGTGGAAGTCTGAGGCGGGTATCGAAGCCCAATTAACATTGTCCGAAGAGTTTTCGAACGTAATGTCCGAAGTACCGACAGGACCAGGATCTTCCTTAAAGAATACAGATGTAAGCAAATCGTTTAGCGTAGCTGATTCAACATTGGTTATTGTTAGGTTAAACGTGATGCTGGCTCCTTTTTTAATACCAAGAGTAACATTAGCCCTGTTTATATTATCGTATACAATGAAACTAGACTCGGAAGGCGAAGTGGCTGAGACATTGTTCACAAATGTCATGAATGAAGTCAATGCCAAAAGAACCATTAACGCTACCAACAGTCTATTTTTCACTCTCGTTCCTCCTCTCAGATTTTTCAAACATACAAAGCAGTTGTATGCACAAACATGTGACGAATAATTCGCTTTTAAATGTTATGATACTTTTTTCTATAACAAAGTTGGATATAAGAACAACTACTTTACATAAGGAATAAGGCGCACAGCTGTAGTCACACTAGACTTTTAAACTTCGATATACAATTCTTCAGATGTAAAACAGAAAAATGAGGTCATGGGCAACTAGCACCGAAATAGTGGCCCATAATAACCGCGTCTTTAGCATTTATGTAGCCATCTTGGTTAAGGTCAGCTTGTAGGTTCCAGCTAGGACCATATTGTGAAGAGGCAAAAGCGTCGCCGAGTGGGATGGCGTCTTTCGCATTGACAAAACCATCTCCATCTACGTCGCCAAGCATTTTGATCTTTACAGAACCGTCTGTGAACTCATTATTCTCTGTGTAGTATTCGCCTAGTACAATGCTAGCCATTGCTTTTATGGTGTAGTTGTGGTAGTATGGAAAACCAGCCGTGTTCCAAGAAAAGTTTAATGTTAACTTCGCGTTCGGCTCTAGGTTTGGAACGTTTTGCGTCGCTATCACATTACTGTTAGAGTATAATGTTACGGTGAATGTTTCAATTGTGTCTCCAAAGTTAGCGACAGTCACATTAATGCCAACAATCCACCCTTGATAGACTGTATCCGATGAAACTGCAATGTCTGTTACAGCAACATCATGAACTTCTATAACGAAGTAAGGCAAGAAAACTATTGTGTTGATGCAGTTAAGGTCTATTAGGTCTTCTGCGAGAATATGTCCAGCGCCGTTTGAAATGCCTATGGTTGTCGATACTGATCCATCATTATATTCATAGTTAAATTGAATAACGCCATCTGCTCTTAATATTGCTTCAAAGTTGGCAACAACATCCGAGCCGTAATGGCGAACATACCATCTTATGCCAACACTGGTGGAATTTTGCCATATGTAGATGTCATATGGGTCATAGGTTACCCAGTCATCCCATGCAGGGGCTATCGCCAGTTTTTGAGCCAACGAAGGCATGCTATTCCCACAGCTAGCGTCTGGACCAAGGAAAGTTATCAGTCCGTTGCTTGAAATGTATATTGTTCTGTAATATACGCCATAGAAGGGAAAGTCAAAAGGCAAAGTGTACTGCCAGCTGGCGTCGTCTGCATGCCAGCCCATGGGATTTCCGCTGCCTATCCATTCGTGTGAAAGATGCAACCTTGTATAGAAGAACACGCAGGCCCACTTGGTTACAACATTGTTCGTTACGTATTCTTCTTCTGGCACAGGTGCAGCATAAGCAGTAATATTGTAGCTTCCTACCCCCGTTGGCGTCCAGGCGCAATTGATGGTGTAAGACTCATCTACCCGCAGTTCCGCAATCGCTGCAGAGCTAACTACGGTACCGTTAGCTAGTAAATACAGTTCTACATCAGTTTCGTTGTTTAATCCTGTGTTTCGAACAGTTGCGTTTAGCACCGCAGAATTGCCCAACTCAAGAAAACTTGGAGCCTCCAGAGAAACAGCAAGTTCGTGTTCTGCTGGTGATGCTACGTATATGTAGTCATATTGGGAGTATGTGCTTGTATCTGACCAGAATGCTTGACCAGTGATGCCAACGCCTTGTGGCAAACTGTCTATCTGTGAACCCATGGTTTCTGTAAATGCTGTGGTGTAAGTGATGCCATCTCGGCTCCATTGGAAAGTGAACTGATAGCCTGAACGGATAATCCTATAATAGAAAGTGTCGAGATATTGAGTTATTGGCAAACTTGTCAGCGCTTTTTGAATACCGTTATCTGCCATGAAAACTTGGTGCCACGCATCCCAAGCCGAGGCAACGACGATTATGGAGTTGTTTTTCCATCCTTGGCCTTGCTCTGGGTCTCCGAAAAACACATAAGTCGCAGCGTTTGGTGCGTTGGCATATGGGGCACTGTAGGTTACTTTAGTTTCAAGTATCCAATTTGTGCCTTCGAACACTCGGTAGAGATGTATAGAAGGATAATACCAATATGGGGAACTGGGCCCGTTCCATTGGGGTTCCTTGATCCCCCAGCAGGTCATGGTGCCTGGGTAATACCTTAAATATCCAGGGTTGTCCGTCAAGGAATAACTTGTCTCCTGCTGATAGGTTGCTTCTGGTGGCGAAGGTGCTGGAATCGCGTACCTCCAAACCTGCCAATGCGGATCCAGTGTCGCACTGGAGAAATCTTCTCGGAACGTGCGCTCTATCGTCAACACGTAGACCAGCTTAGTTGCGAGGTTATTTGCTATGAGGGTTTCATCTGGCACTGGAGGAGCGTAGGCTGTAATGTTATACATGCCCTCAACAGTTGGGGTCCAAGTATAGCTGAACGTATAGGAAGACCCTGTTAACAACTCTGAAATCACAACGGAATCAACAAGGGTTTCGTTGATAAGTAGTTGCAGCTCCACATCGGTTTCGTTACTTGCCCCCAAGTTGTTTACAGTTGCGTTCAAAATAGAAGATTGCCCCGGCGCAAGGCGGGCTGGCGCTTCTAGATATACTTCTAAGTCATGTTCTGGTATAGGAGGTGTGAAAACGATAGTATTGATGTAGTTGAGGTTTGTTGCCTCTTCCGCGAGGATTTCCCCTGCCCCATTTGAAATACCTATTGTAGATGAGGTGAGACCATCGTTATAGCCGTAGTTGAATTGAATCACGCCGTTCACGCTTAGGATTGCCTCGAAATTGGCGATGGCGCTTGAGCTAATATGGCGAACATACCATCGGATGCCGACATGTGTGGAATTCTGCCATATGTAGATGTCGCATGGATCATATGTCAGCCAGTCATCCCATGCTGGAGCAATGGCCAGTTTGCCAGCCAACGCAGATATGCTATTACCCCAGCTACTGTCTGGACCGATGAAAGTTATCAAACCATTGCTTGAAATGTATATTGTTCTATAGCTTATTCCGTAGAATGGAAAGTCAAAGGGCAATGTATACGCCCAGCTGCCGTCGTCTGCGTGCCAACCCATAGGAACACCGCCACCAATCCACTGAGGCTGAAGATACGTTCTTGTATAAAACGAAACATAGACCATCTTTGTTGCGCGGTTGTTTGATATGAAATCCTCTCCCAGAACAGGCGAAGCGTATGCCGTTACGTTATAGTTCACGAACGCTGTCCTTGGGGTCCAAAGGTGCCTGAGCGTATAGGAAGCTCCCGTAGGCAATTCTGAAATCAGGACGGAATCGAAGACCGTGCCATTGATAAGTAACTGCAATTCTACATTGGTCTCATTGCTCAAGCCGCGATTACTGACGGTTGCATTCAGTAGCGTGGATTCACCGCAACCAAGAAACTTCGGAGCCTCTGAAGACACAGCGAGATCATGTTCGAAACCTCTGGCTAAGTAAACAATGGCGTTCTCCCACAGTTCAATGGCGTCAAGCTTTCCGTCGCCATTTTGATCGTAACGAAACTCATCCGGTCTGAAGCTGAAAAGCACTGTTGAGTAAGTATTGCCCACGACGACGGCTGCATAGCCCTCGGTGGGTGATGTTGTAAAGCCTGCGATCGGTGTGCCGGTGGTGGCTGCCACGTGATCCCCGCTGTCCCAGTATCCTTGTATATAAGAGGTGAGATCGCCTACGGTGTTTGGGAAAGTGAATATCGCATGTGAGGGCATCCATTGATATACTGGTTCCGGCGTCGACATGTCTGAGACCCAACGAACGCCGAGAGTGTCCCACAGAGTCGTCGGCTCCGAATTGGATCCATCAATGTCAAACGTGCTCAGAACAAGGAGGCCCCCCTTTTGCACGTATTCCTCAAGCTCTGTCCAGTATTGCCCCATGGCGTAGTAGTTGCAGTGATCGACAATCACCAGATCCCAAGGCTGGCTTACCAGCGCCGCAGCGAATCCCCAAGGATCGTCAGAGTAATAAGTGTAGTTAATTCCCAAGTTGTTCAAGGCAACGATGACGTACCTTGAAGATGGCGCGACGTACCAATCGTCTGAGTAGACGAGAGTGTTTCTAACCGCGATCAAGAGTACCATAACCGTTTTTGTGGCGATGTTGTTTTTTGTAAGCTCTTCTCCAGATTTGGGCGGTGCATACGCTGTGACGTTGTACATACCTTGAACTGTTGGAGTCCACAGATAACTGAGAGTGCGGGAAGAGTCAACCAATAACTCGGGTATATTCACAGAGTTGACTAGTGCGCCATTGATGAGCATTTGTAGTTCGACATCTGTTTCGTTGTTCCGTCCAAGATTGGAAACCGTTGCATTTAACAATGTGGATTCCCCGGGTTTAACGCGTGTTGGAGCCTTGAGAGATACTACGAGATCGTGTTCTGGTTTTTGGTAGTGGGACCATGTGATGGCGTTGTAGAGCAGTTGCAGGTGATGATGGTAGTATGGTGGTATGACTTCTAACCATGGTGAAATGTATACTAAGCCTCTGAATGCGGTTATCGCGCTTTCTTGATAATGTCCAAGCGCAAGATATTTGCCGCCTACCAACTCATTTGAGTCCCATCGCCCGTCGGAAGGAAGCACTGTTCCTACTTGTGGAAAAACCAGTGGGTTTGGAACATCCTTGAAGATGGGATGAGTCGTGTTTAGCAGGTGTAAGAGGTCTGTGCTCGTTGCGTCCCACCTGACAATTTCGTTCAGTCCCAGAAGCGCCGCCAGTTTGTTGTTGTTTGGAACCATAAAGTAGAGGGTTCCAGCCGTGACTATTAGCCCGTGTCCTTCACGAACGTATCGTGCTATTGCGTCGATTTCACTGTCTGTGAATTCCCAACCGGAGTATGGATCACTTGCACATGAAATGATCAAAACGTCTGCTTCCGTGGCGGCAATATCCTGGTAGGTGATGTTGTCCTTGTTTAAAGCTGTGTAGTCAATGCAGATCATGGTGCCGCCGAACAGATACCACTGGCTGTTCAGCACTTGCCAGTTGGTGATTATCTCGCTGTAAATGTTGCCTGCAGAATGCAACACGACGGCTTTTACCGGAAATCCAACGTAGATATACTCCCAGAGCACGTTGTTTTCCAGGCTTGTTTCGCCGGTTACCGGCACGACATAAAGTGTGACGTTGTATAATCCCTCAACTGTTGGGGTCCATGTGAGACTGACTGTTGTCGAGTTTCCAGCGGCAAGAAAGTCTATTATTGCAGAATCTGCTATAGTGCCATTTGCTAAAAGTTGCACCATCACATGATTCTCGTTTTCTCCGAAATTAAGTATGGTAGCGTTTATGGTTCCTGAAGTTCCTGGTTCTACATAGGGTGGAGTTATCCATTCATAAGCTATCAGTTCATGAGCTGGCGGAGTCTGTTCAACAGCTTTTCTGGCGTTTACTCTTCCATAACCATAATATACGTCGAAACCCGGATCGCCCAAGTCGTCAGCGGTGTATCGCAGCCACAGTCTTACCCAGTCTCTTGTATTGTTTGGATATCGGCTCCATATGAGGGCGGCTACGCCTGAAACGTGTGGAGTAGCCATAGAAGTGCCGCTCCAAGATTCATAACCCCAAGGAACAGTTGAATATATGTCAACTCCAGGGGCGGCAAGTTCAATCCAGTCACCCCAGTTTGAAAACGAAGCTTTATTGTCATACTGGTCTGTTGCTGCCACAGCGACGACTTCATCATAGCCTGCAGGATACAACTTCGTGTTAGTGTTGTCGTTTCCTGCGGCTGCAATCACAAGCACTCCTGCTTCATAGGCATATCTAACAGCATCATGCACTAACTCGCTGTCACCGTATCCGCCTAAACTCATGCTAATTATTTTAGCTCCACAGTCCGTCGCGTTTATGATTCCATTGGCAACCCAGTCCCAGTAGCCTCCGCCTCCGCTATCTAAGACTTTTTCAGCCATGATTCGAACTTGCGCAAGTCCAGTTATGCCGATACTGTTGTTAATCGTAGCGGCAATTATGCCTGCGCAGTGGGTTCCATGTCCATAGTCGTCTATTGGATCGTTGTCATTGTTTACCCAGTCATAGCCCAACGCAACATAGTTTGCTGTAAGGTCTGGGTGAGTGTAATAGATGCCTGTGTCGACCACAGCTACAAGGACTGAAGGGTCACCTACTGTGGTATTCCATGCCCAATCTGCCTCAATTTTCTTCGGTCCCCACTGCATGTTCCAATATGGATCGTTTGGAGCAAACAGACCCTGAACCTTCATGTTGGGCTCTATGTAACTCGCCAACTCCACAGAGCGTACCTCTTCTACGAAGGCCGTCACTGACACCAACAAAAGTTCAACAACTACCGCTCTAATTTTTCCTCCAAATGAAACCTTGTCAATAATTTTTGCTTGGTGCTTGGCCACTATTTCTTCCAGATTTTGCAGGCAGGCATGGTTCTCGCTGTCAACTCCAATTATTAGTCTTGTCTTGTTGCCATCCTTATAGGCGAAGTTGCTCCACTCGTTTGTGTCATTAAAGTTCCATTTATCCTCACTATCACGAGAGGGCTCATCCACTTTTGGCTTTTCTTCAGAAACAGGAGGCTGTGCATTATCAAACGTTTCTGCCTGATTTAGCTTATCAGTCGTTTTTGACAAAGCAGCTGTGTCTGTTTTTTCAAGAGAATTTTCACTAGGAATGACATTTTTTGCGAATGATGGCTTCACGATAAATGCTAGGTTCAACGCATTTATGAGAATTAATGCCGACATTAGAATACAAACTATTCTCTTTTTCATTTTCCCTTTCTCCTCTCAACTTTCTAAACATAGAACCTATTCTAAGTTCGTTCTATGTAACATTGTATATTGGCTGACATAGATTTTACATTTTCTGAATCTTTTTTCTTGAGATATGACGGTGTGTTTCTTATGGTGAGCTTTTGTATCCAGAATCTCAAACCATATCTGGTCCAACTCCTAGTTAATGGAGGCGAAAGTGCCGCACAGAAGGCTACGGAAGTAACTACAGAAAGCTTATCGAAGCTATTTCTTTGGTTACTGTGTATAACCTTAAGTTTCATGCCGGAAAAGGCAGCATTATCTTTAGTTAAAGCTCAGCTTTCGCTAATCTTCTTTAACTGTTTTTGATACATCTCAACGATCTCGCTTACTGTTGTCGCATCTTCTGCCGCTTTGTCAAGTCTATAATTGCCTGTGAAACGTGGAAAACGAATGGCAAGGCCGCTTCCCTTGCGAATAGCGTCCATAGCGCATGTATGGATTGAGCTTAATGTTATTTCAGCTCCCAAAATTTCGAGCACCACAACTGGCTCAAGCGCGCATGGGTGTTCCTAAATTGGTTAAAAATGGTTTTAAGTCTGGTTCTGCATAGGCACTTTCATGGATTTCTTCGATGAGCGCATTTTGGCAGTGCTCGGGGATGGCAAACCCAGAGTCTTTGCTCAACTTCTAAGCGAAGTGGGCTTCTCACATAACACGCTAAGGCTGCACCTTGAGAGTCTTGCGTCTCAGGGCCTGGTGGTGAAGGAGAAGAAGCCTTCAAATGGTCTGGGGAGACCAAAACTTGTCTATCTCATCCCGCCTCGAGTCCGGCAGCAGATTTCGGCTGCCCTCTCAGGCCCGTCCGTTGAGGTTGTGTCCCTAACGTTCAGCCGACTTAAACACCTTTGTAGATTTGAGAAGGGCGGATACTGCAAACAAGGCAAAAAGAGAAGCGAAGCGCAAAGCTGTCCCCAAATCAAAAAATAAGAATAAAAACCATTTTACACCATCTTAGGAACAGGCACGCGCGCCCTTCCGAAATATTTAGAAGAGATTCTTAGAAGCCAAGAGGCCTTCTACATGTGGGACTGATTTTATAATAGCCGGAACATTCATGCTCCTCATATACCTTTTCCCAGCATAAAATGCATACACAAACACAAGTTGCATAAGAAAAAAAAGTGGGAGCTTATGGGCAGCTAGCATTGAAGTTTCTGCCAAGTAAGACTACATCTTTGGCGTTGACGTAGCCATCTTGGTTTAGGTCGGCTTGCAGATTCCAGTTAGGATCGCCAGGCTTAGAGCTGAAGGCAGCACCTGCAGCTACACCGTCTTTGGCATTGACGTAGCCATCTCCATTTATGTCGCCCATGATTTTGATTTTTACTGTGCCATCAATAAGTGTGTTATCACTTGGAGTGATATCCCCGACTACTGCGGCTTCTGCTTTTATTGTCCAGAGGTGGCATGGTGTTAAGCCCGAAGTGTTCCAATTGAAGATTAAGGTTGTATTTTCGCCTATGCCTAAATCAGTCACTAATATTGTTCCTATTGGAATGCTGTCACGGTAAGCCGTGACATTAAAGGTTTCGTACATGTTTCCATTGTTTTTCACCACCACTGTGATGTTGACTATGCGTCCTGGATACTGTTGAGCAACGTTTGGTACAACGCTAATTACGGCAACATCGTGAACCAACGGTGGAACCTTTTCCTGAAGAAGCCATGGCGCAAAGCTAACGTAGTCGCTGACGTTGTCTCCAGATCCTGTTGGGTTAAGCGTTGGATGATAGGGACCACTTGCGTTGCCCCACCAGTTATAGCGGGCGTCAAGTGCACCCGTAAGGTCACCCGATGTGGTCCGATAGACTCCGTATTTTGTGTTGCTGTAAATGTTGTTGTAATTGATCTTCGGGTTAGCATTCCAAAAGACGAAGCCATAGGTGTTGTCATACACATTGCTGCATGTTATGTTCGTTGAATCAGACTCGATGTCCATTCCAACGTCGCTGTCGTGAACAATATTCCCTAATATTTTTAATGAGTCTCCGCTTTCTATGACTAGAATGCCAGATCCTGACCAAGAGGTTTCGTAGTCGCCTGTGAAACCGTTCCAAGAACAGCCACTTATCTCATTTCCTCTAATAGTTCCAGTAGTGCCCGAGTAAGTGCCAATGTCGATTCCGTTAGGCGCCTCGTCGTGAAGCGTTGTACTGATAGTATTTCCTTCAATAAAAACATTTTTGGCGCCTCTAGTAACTATGCCTCCTTTTATGAAATCTGTTATCCCATTGCCAGTGATAGTAGCACCAATCACTGAACTTGCGAGACGGATGCCGAGATGCCAGTTAGAGATGTTGTTGTTAGTGATTATAACGGAAATGTTTCCAGCTGGGCTATAATCAGGAATATCTCCAATGAAGATGCCATCGCCAAGTCCACCATTGAGTTGATTGTTGTCTATAGTGGCTGTAATAGAAGTGCCCGCATCATAACTGAAAACCCCTATTCCTTCGGTGTCGCAACCACTTACTATATTGCTTACAAAAGAAGCCGTCCATGTCCCCGTACCCCACGACTGTTGTAGAACGAGACCTGCCTTTCCATCTGCTCCGCCATTCACTGTGTTGCCAGTTGCCGAGCCACTCATATCATTGAAGACTATTCCGATTTGGCAATCGTTTATGATGTTGTAATTGGCTGAACAGCCAGTGCCACCGTCAAGAAACAAGATTCCGGCACTCCACCAAGTTTCTGGTATATAAGCCATATTACTGATAGTGTTGCTGTTAACTGTCGCTATAGCACTATCCATAATGCAGATGCCGTTCTGGACTTCGTCGCCAGACGGTAGAGGGCCTCTGCCTGTTATTGTGTTGTCATGTATGTTAACCGTGAGTTTGTTTCCGTGGGCGTTGATGCCGTTTTTGTCGTAGCTTGTTATAGTGCAGTCCTTAATTTCCACAGAGACTGCATTGACTATGGCAGATAGATAGATGCCATACGCTCGAACCGAAGTGCCAGTGGCATCGATTGTCATGTTAGCAATAGTCAGAGTATCTATAAGACCACCTGTTTCTCGGTAGAAGATTCCTGTAACATAGTCTGCGCCTGTTGGTTTAGTTATGACGTTTTCTCCATCTATAATGAGATCTTTTACTGTGACGCTGCCTCCAGCGGCATTTGCCACAATTATGCCTGCAATTTGTTTTGTTCCACCCCAGTAATATCCACTGAGGACTGTTGTTAGTTTGGCAGCAGAAGAGGGTTTCACAACTGGAGTGCTTCCACCTTGGAGAGTTAGGCTTTTATTGATTACCACTTGTTCGTCATAAGTTCCATTATGTACGATTACTGTGTCGCCTGAGTTTGCTTCGTCTACGGCTTCTTGTATTGCACCGGGCGCGCCAGTTGGGTTTACATGCCATGTCATTGGGCTAGTTCCCACAACGAATCCAAGCCATGGACTGTAGTCCACATTGTCGCTGATCTGGTCTCCTATGCCGCCTGGGTTAGATGAGTGTGTTGGACCGCTTGCATCGCCCCACCAGTTAAAGCGAGCATCTACTACATTAGGGCCTAGGTTGTTTACACCATAAGATGTGCTACCCAAAATATTGTTGAAGTTGACGACCAAGTTGGACGTGTACCATTCAGGTGCGTCCGGTGCATCGGCTCTTTTCGTGACTAGAATGCCTGTACCTAAGTTGCTAAAAGTGTTTTCCGTCACGGTGACATGATCATGAGGCCCCAATATTCGGATGCCTATGCTATCAGTAGCTCCAGCACCGAGCATTGAGTTATTGCTAACTAAGACATTGTTCACTCCACCTTGTGATGGGTCGCCCGAGGTTAGTCCATTTGTCAGCGAGATTCCGTATGGCCAAGGATCAGAGCCGAGGCCGACCGTTTCGATTCGGTTATTCTTGATCTCTACGCTTGTCCACTTGGCAGCAGCTAGATCGGGATAAGGACCTGTAATCGCTATTGATATTCCACGGTAGTCATAGAATTCGTTGTTGTCTATGGCGAGTAGTTCAGAAATGTCTTTTCCATCGTAAGTTGTGGCGTAGACTCCTTCTGCACCCCAATAGGGGGTTCCATATTCGTCGTTTCCGTAGATGAGGTTATGGAACTTGTTGTGCAGTATACTCGCGCTTCCTTGCGCCAATTCGAGCAACACGCCCTGCCACATTCTTTCGAATTCGTTGTATTGTATAATGCATCTGCCTTCCGGCAATGTGTTCTCCACGTAAACGCCATGATCAGCAATGTCCGGGTCGTAGACGCCGATGAAATGGTTGAACTGAATCGTAACTGGCGCCGAAACGGCGTGAACCCAAATGTAGATTGCGTCCATCTCCACTTTGATATTCTGGAATGTAAAGCCTTGAACCAGTACGGGTCCAGTATTGATCTTCATTGGATACATTATTGTGCCACCGCCATCAATAGTTGCAGCGCCCAAGCCGATTAATTTCAGTGGTGTGTTAACAACAAGACTTTCATAATATATTCCAGAGTAGACGTAGATTGTCTGACCTGGGGTTGCGGTGTTTATTGCTGCTTGAATTGTGTCGAAGAAACTGGCTGGGTCAAGTTCTGCAGTATTCCAAATGCTTAGTTTTATTTCGACTGGAAAATCCCCTATTGATAGTATTGGTTCACCTGGATCATATCTGCTGTTGGCATTGAGATCTTCAAAAACGATCACTTCGATGTCTGCAGGGTTAATATTCCGGTTAGTTATGGTCTTGACGTATGTGGTGCTGTTGAAACCTATGGGAATATAATAACCGCCTGCTCCAATTATTAGCTCCAAATCATAGCCAGGATAAAATGTTGGGCACCATTTCGGACCTGCTGGCCACCATGTAGATCCATCAAGAGACCAGAAGATCGTCAAGTCAAGTGGAGTAATTCCAGGTCCCCCGATTTCTTTGTAGAATACGCCTGTGAGCCATCCTCCGGGTCCTGGTGGTGGTGCTGCATGATTGATTACTGTTCCTTTCACTGTGACTGCGGAGCCTACACTAGCGCCAAGTGTTGCATGAATCTGATTCAAAGTATCGTCAACTATTAGGCTTGGTCCAGTTATGCTTGCTTCAGCAGGTTTTACATTTATCATGAGTGGTATTGTGCTTATGAAAAGCATTAGAACGAAAGCTATCGCTTCTAACTTATTTTTCATTTTTCTTTCTCCTCTTATTTTTTCAAATTTCCCCCACACAATATCATCTAGGGGATAACTAGGATTATTTTAAACCGCTTATAAATTTTGTGAAATTTAATTCTAGTATCTAAAAAACCAATTTTATTATCAAAAAAAGCGAGCACGTTGATTTATCAAATGAAAAAGAAGCAGATAAAAAAGAAAAAAAAGTGGGCCAAACAATGTACAGCTTTCAACAACGTGGGAAACAAAGGTTGAATCACTTGATACACATTGAGGTAATCCTAAAATTGCACAAAAAGTTCTGAAAAAAGGGACAACAAATTTTATATATTGAATACAAAAATAAAGGGAAGGAGGCAAGAGACACTATATTTGCGAAAATGTCAAAAAACAGGCGCCTTCTCTTCTTTCTTCCTTCTCCTTCCTCTCTCCCCAAAAAGAAAATGAGAAGCATAACTTTCAAAGCCTTAAAGCGTTTGCTGAACACCTATCATTTCTTTGAACTTAGGTTTCACCGATTCTTTTAAGCTGACTACGATACATCTCCAATATTTCAGCGACGGTGGTTGCATCTTCAGCTGATTTATCAAGTCTATAGTTTCCAGTAAACCTAGGAAACCTAATGGCTAAGCCGCTTCTCTTACGGATTGCGCTCATCGCACATGTGTGAATTGGGCTTAACGTTATCTCAGCTCCCAAAATTTCAATCACTACAACAGGTTCAAACCAGACATTCGCTTCGATCATTGAATCAACCCTTGGATGCTTATGCTGTATGACGTTCTTCTGCATCATTTTAGGCAGTTTCGCTAAATCTTCATCCGTAAATCCTGTCCCACACTTAGTAACAGTTTCAAAAGTATCAGTTTCATGGTTATAAGCCGCTAGGAGAAGGGCACCATAAGTTCCAGCTCTTTTCCCTCTGCCATGAAAGGCTCCGACAATAACTAAATCCACAGTGTCCTTCATCTCACTTTTGTAGTCTCGCTTATACTTTATCCACAGCCAACCCCTAGCTCCAGCTTGATAAACTGAGTCTTCTGCAATTGATTTACATACTAAGCCTTCACAGCCATTTTCTATGGCTTCTAGAAAGAATTTTTCTAACTCTTTCGCGCTGCTTGTGATCAAGTATTTGG
>Ga0315282_10001353_pt1 | contig 46310 bp, 45 predicted proteins | sample YL17G07_20_MG_FD_203693 | JGI IMG/M metagenome (GOLD analysis project Ga0315282, IMG submission 203693) | Sediment microbial communities from Yellowstone Lake, YNP, Wyoming, USA - YL17G07_20 | ecosystem: Environmental > Aquatic > Freshwater > Lake > Sediment | place: USA: Wyoming | collected...
CAGCCTATCCAATTTGCCGCTTTCATCCCACTTGGATTCTTCTGAAATTTGAATTTCAAGTTAGCTGAATAATAATGTCGTGTCAGGACGAGCGACCCGGTACGATTAATGCTACGTGACAATGTATGCCAGCCCCAGAATCAATGACGGAGCGTTTCGTATGGTTGACGTTAGGAAATTGATTGAGTACAACGAGGACGTAAGGCACAGGTACCTGAACGTTCTCGCCAAATTGCCTTGGAATGAGTTCGTGAGAAATCGAGAGGCCAGCTGGCATTCTCTCCGGAACATATTCATCCATACCTTAGGCGCCGCGGATCACTGGTTAGACCTCCTAACCGGCCGGAAGCAGATCCGAGAGGGTTTCGACGATTACAAGACCATGAAAGATGTTGAGGATTACATGCACCGCGTCGAGACGCGCATGCGGGATTACTTGAACTCACTGACCCCTGAAGGCCTAATGGCCACTTTCAGGGTCACGAACGATGCCGGGGAGGCAGTCGCCGTTACGACTGAGGATGTTCTGATACATGTTTTCGAGGAAGAGGTTCACCATCGCGGCGAACTGATAGCTCTACTGTGGCAGATGGACATAGAACCGCCACTGATGGGTTGGAAGTACCTCTGAACGGAAGAGGATAGCTCATTCTTGCATACGCGAGTAATTTGAAAGATACTGAGCGCCCTTGTCCGTGTCGAGAATATCGTCCTCTATTCTTATTCCACCGATACTCTTGCCATATATGCCTGGTTCAACGCTGTGAACCATTCCTGGTATCAGGACATCTCCTGACTCGATGTGCAGTGCCGGAATGGGTTCATGCATTCCGACGCCAATACCGTGTCCCAGCCTATGCACGAGATACTTGGAGAAGCCATGTTCTTGTATGACTATATTCGAACTTCTCGCAATCTCGGCTGCGCTGACTTGCGGCTTGATCAACGATATTGCAGTGGTTTCCGAATCGAGCACAGCCTCAAGCAAGACCTTCTGCTTCTTGTTTGGTTTTCCGACAACGAAGGTCCTCGTGGTATCCGAACTGTAACCATCAGCGACCACATCGAGTTCCAAGAGAACAAGATCGCCCTGTCTCAATTTGCGTCTGCCATTGCCAATCACATACTTGTACGCTTCAGCCGTAGTTGGTCCGGATGACACGAATGCGCAAGCCACAACCTTCTCAGCCCGATGCTTCATTACGCCTTGTGTTACTGTTTCATGCTCAATTCTGGTCGCCAACTCTATTTCCGACAATCCGGCCTTCAAGTTGTGCTCGAAGGTTTCCAATCCGATTCGAGCCACGCGATTTGCTTTCCTAAGGGCCGCTATCTCGTCCTTTGTCTTTATTGATCTGGTTTGGATTAGCAGACTCGACGCGTCCTTCAGTTTGCATCCAGAGAGCTTTTGCCGAAGCACTTCAAACGTCTTCTCGCCTATGACATTGGTCTCATATCGTAAGGGTGTTCCGAGAACTAGTTCCCATGTCATTTCCACGCCAATTGTTCCAGAGCTTATTCCGCAATCGCTTAACGCCTTACGAACATAGTCCGTGCTTAGGTCGAGAGAGTTCCCGAGATGGTCGTAGGTTTCAGGTTTGTACAGTCGTATGTCTGAGACCCAAGTCGACGGTACTGTTTCACTGGCGGGATGAATTAGGATGGGATCCTTATCTAACGTGAATATGAGGTAGGACAAGCCTCGACCACACCAAGCACCCGAAAGGTACGTGATGTTCTCCGGAACGCGCAGAACCAGAGCGTCAAATCCATCTCGGCGTATTGCATCCCTGACACGACTAAGCTTTAGCTCGTCACGAATCAAATCCACCACATTCGAATCCGTTTCTCACCTCAAGAGGTTAAGAGCTTTCCCCGTAAGCGAACCAGGGGTTCTGATAAAATGTAAGAGCAACAGTGCAGTGTATCAAGTCAGATGGTTGGGGCTTTGAAAGAGCGAATTATCGAGATGCCCGAGGAGTGGGGTGGAATTGTTCCAACCGAGGTTTTCATGCAAGAGAGCCGGCGCCTCGTCGAGGAGGCAACCAGACGGGAGATACCGCTCAGATTACTGGGTGGCGTAGCGATTCGAATTCACTGCATGGAGTTCCCAGAATTCGCCATGAAATTGATGCGTCTTGGTGAAGGTCAGCAGGAGTACACAGATTTGGATTACATGTCCACCTCGAAGTTTCGGAAGAACAAGATGAAGGATTTCTTTCGGGAGATGGGCTACGAGAAGAGACCCACAACAATGTCAAGCGCCGCTACACAGCGACAAATATACTTCCATCCAAAGGGCTGGTTCTACGTTGATGTTTTCTTTGACAAGTTGCTCGCGGCGAATCATCCTTTGGACTTGAGGGATCGGCTAGAACTTGACTCCCCGACAGTAACGCCCACTGATCTGCTACTCGAAAAGATGCAGATTGTCTTTCCAGACGAAAAAGATGTCAAAGACATTATGCTGCTTCTACGCGCCCACGAGATCGCACTTAAGGAGGAGAACAATCGGATAGACGCCAATTTCGTAGCAGCAACGCTCAGTTCCGATTGGGGATTCTGGTACACGGTCACGACCAACATCAGGGGATTGAAGCGATACGTAACTGATGCTCAGATCCTGACCGAAAGCGAGAGGCTGGATCTCACATTGAAGTTGGACAAACTCTTGCGAATAATCGACAATGAACCAAAGAGCACCGGATGGAAGATGCGGGCAGTTATCGGTGCTAAGCGAAAATGGTATAATCCAGTCGAAACATCGCAGACTGTCGGCGAATTCGGCATCTGGAAGCTGCGCGAGGGGAAATAGGGTACTTGGACGTCCGCGACCCAGGGTCCGCATAGTATCGTACATGAAACCGTGCTGAGCGATCTGAAAGAGTATATATCAACCCTCAAATGCGATACTGCTTCCAACCTGGAAGCCTGCTCAATGGACGACGTGTTGAAGAGCTTAGCCAACAGAGCACGAGACTTGGGCGCCAAGTATTCTGACGCGCGTTATCAAGACGTGCGAACGACGCTGATTGTGGTGGAAAATGGCTCTCTGCGCAGCTATGAATCGAATCGGTCAACCGGGGTAGGGGTTAGAGTTCTGGTGGACGGCGCATGGGGCCTAGCCTCTTCAAGCATCACGGATCGTGCAACTCTCCGACAGAAAGTATCTGAAGCTGTAAGACTAGCGAAGGCCTCGAGGAAATTATCCGCTAACACAGAACTAGCCAAAGTGAGAGCTGTGGAGAAAGAGGTGCAACTCCCAGTCAAAATAGACCCCGACGATATTCCGCCAGACACGAAGGTCAAGCTCCTGTTGGATGCGAACAAAGCAGCCAAAATAGGACCCGAAATAAAGAATTCCACTTCACGCCTCGGGTTCCTGCGAGATCGTCGAATCTTTGTCTCATCCGAAGGTGCTAAAATAAAAACTGACATAACGACCTCAGGCTTCAGTCAACTCAGCGTTGCCGCAGCGAACGGCTCGATGGAGAGAGTTCCAGAACAACGCTCATACTGTGCGGGATACGAGTTCATTGAGAGCGGCGACTGGAATGCATTTGCCCGAGACGTGTCCCAACTTGCATCAAAAGTCGTCGTGGCTCCGCTACCACCTCCAGGCACTTACCCAGCTATATTGGATCCAGAGCTAATAGGCCTCTTCCTTCATGAAGCCCTAGGCCATGCGTCAGAAGGAGATCTAGTGGCAAGCAAAGAGTCCGTTCTGGACGGTAGGTTAGGTAGCTCGATTGCAAGCGAATCGGTCACAGTGTATGACGACGGCAACATCGATGGAGGCTATTTGGTGCCTTTCGATGATGAAGGCGTTCCAAAAGGGAAGACTACCATACTAGATAAAGGGAAACTGCGAGGCTTTCTCATGTCCCGTGACACTGCAACCGAACTCGGTTTGGAGCCGACCGGAAACGCTAGAGCCCAAAGCTTTGAGCATAAGCCCATCGTGCGAATGACGAACGTCTACATGGAACGAGGCAGCCTAACATTCGATGAACTCATCAAAGGAATTGATTATGGATTCTATATCCGCGGACGAGGCAGCTTAGGCGGGCAGGTGGATGTTGGAGGCGGGACCTTCACGTTCCGCGCTGGGCCGTCATATCTGATAGAGAAAGGTGAATTGAAGCACATGGTTCGGGCAGTCACGCTGGCGGGAAAGGTGCTGGAGACGCTAAAGACGATCGACGCGGTCGGCAAGGATTTCACGGTCACGACAAGCGTGTTTGGTGGATGCGGAAAAGACGGTCAAATGGCCAAGGTTGGCGATGGAGGACCTCATGTTCGGCTTGGAAAGCTCACAATAGGGGGCAGAGTGGATTGAGCGAACTCCTCTCGGCCGCAGAACGAGCTGTCAAACTTGCCATGAAGCGAGGCTTCGATGAAGTTGAGGTTTTCAGTACCAAGATCATAAGGCGAGAGATCATCTACCGCAACAAAATCGAAGCAGCCAAAACCAACACGCTCGCGGGGCTAAGCATCAGGGGCATTCTGAACAAACGTCTCGGATTCTACTCAGTATCATCGTTGGATCATCGTGACGTAGAGAATGCCATCGATCAGGCGATTAAGATCGCGAAGGCAAACCAAGAAGACCCGGACTGGCATGCTCTACCCCGCAAATACGGGAAAACGCAGGTCAAGAAAACAATTGACGAGAATATCGAGGATTTAGGCGCAAAAGATCTCGTCAAGGAAGTTCAACTAGCCGTAGACACGGTTCAGGCAGTGGAGCCGTCCCTAGCCATAACAAGAGGATACATCTCCACCACCGTCCACTACAACGCGATCGCTAACAGTCATGGATGTGGGCTCGAGAGAAAGGAAACAGGCGCAGCATCTTGGATCGCTGTCAAAGCGGGCACGTCGGAAGAGAAGGGAGTGAGTCACGAGAGCAGCCAATCGCACTTCTGGAAGGGTTTGAAGACTGAGCACATCGCGAAAACCGTGTCTGAGAGAGCGCTCAAAATGCTTCACGCCAAGCCAATTCAGAACGGCAAGGCGAACACTGTATGGCGGAATGATGCGTTCGCCAGCATAGTCGATACAATGCTCGCACCTACCATCGCGGCGGACGCTGTCCAGAATAATCGTTCTCCTTGGGTGGGGAAGCTGGGACAGATGGTTGCGAGTGAAAACGTGTCCATCATTGACGAAGGGAAGATGGTTGGAGGAATGGGAACTAGGGCGTTCGACGACGATGGCACTCCACAAAGACAGGTACCGGTGGTCGAGAAAGGAATACTCCGAAACTTCCTCTACGACACCTATACCGCTAACAAGGAGAATCGTCTTTCCACAGGGAATGCGCATAGGGATATCGGTACATTCTCTGCTGCAGCCAACTACACAAGGCTGCCATCACCCTATCCGAATAATCTAGTTGTCGAGCCGAATAGTACCGATCCGGAGGAGGTTATCAGAGAGACCAGAAACGGGCTCTACGTTGTGGAGACTATAGGCGAATGGCTGTCCAATCCAATCGGCGGCGACGTAAGTGCAACCGTGAGTAGTGGTTTCCTGATTGAAAGTGGCGAGTTCGGAAGAGCTGTGAAGGGCGTGATAGTGACCAGCAATTTCTTTGAAATGCTGAAAGGGAAAATGGATTTGCGAGCGAACGATTTGGAAATATCAGGATCAGTCTACGCACCCACAACACAAGTGCTCGATATGACTGTCGCCGGGGACTAGCAGAATTACAATATTACCGGTAGCCTCTTGCCTAACTGGATCTGGAAATTCTTGATTTTGCATTTTCGTGCGTAGACTTCGACTCCCTATTGCTTTGCAAACTTCAGTGTCTTGCCGAACTGAGGATCCGCCTTAGTGTTCGGTACAAACGCCACTGCGTCAGAGCGTTGGATCACAAATAGAATGCACGCACGATGACCAAGTCTCTTCGCATTGATCAGATCGTGCAAATGCTTCAGTCCTCGTTCGGTCGGTGCGTCGGGGAACTTCGCGATCTTGTTCTCGACAAGTGTACATGACTTTACTTCCAATAGACATTTTGCGCTCTTTGAATTCAGCAGGAAATCAAACCTGCTATGGCGAAAAGCATACTCAGGGCTGATTTGTGAGTACGATCGAAACTCACGCAGTCCTCCGGTTTGTAGGGCCTCCCTAACGAGTTCATTTGGGACGCGTGAGTCTATGGAAATCCATAGCCTACCATTGAAGATGGCAATTGTATCACTTCGGGTCTTCCTCTTTGGTAGGGATGATGGGCTAATGGCAACTTTGGCCCCTGGTCTCAAGAGTTCCTCTAGTCGACCGGGATTGGGAAAATGGCATTTGATGACATGGCCCTGGTGCTTGGCCAAGATCACGAAGCGATTCGGTCTGCGTACGAAGGCCGCTGTTGAAATTGAGTTGCTAAGCTTCATAGGCCTCTTACCAAGATTATTCTAGTAAGGTCCAGATTTCCATGGGTTACAGTAGGATTTCGCTGACGCTGGGAAACACTGTTGGAATAGTGGGAGCCATCTTTGCTCTCTATCTGCTTATCATGACTGAATCAATTCAAAACCATTTTCTCCAATTCATATTATACTTGCTATCTCTTGCATGCCTCGTGTTCTTCCCACATTGCCTAGCGCATTTTCTTGTTGGAAGGGTTGTTGGTATCCGGTTTCGCTACTATTTCTTGGGTAGGTCAGGAGTCGCGAGATTGCATCTACCATTAGTCAGCAAGTTAGCGGCCGCATTACCCGTCCTTACTTTGAAGATTAACAGCGCGTCGCTCGCATCCGTAAGCCATGCAAGGCGTGCGGTAATGTTTGCTTCAGGTGCTGTGGCTTCAATGTTGCTCCCATCGGTTCCAGCGATCGTGTCGCTCAGCCGATTATCAGTTACTCAAAGTGTTCTAATCTTTCTGCTTGTTGGATTCAATGTGGCCTTTGATCTATACTATGGTCCAAAGGCAGGCGACATAGCTAGGGCGCGTTCGTCACTATCTGCGTAAACGGCCTTTTGCTGGTTGTTATAAGTACCGCTTTAATATGAGTCCACAAACTTTCGGCTGAGCGTGAGCAAGTTATGAATTATCGTCGTTTGGGCAGCGCAGGTCTGAAAGTGAGTGAACTTTCGCTTGGCGCTTGGGTAACCTATGGCGGTCAAGTGGGCGAGGACGTGGCAACCAAGTGTATGTCCCTTGCGCGCGACGCTGGCGTCAACTTCTTCGACAATGCGGAAGCCTACGCACATGGAAACGCTGAGATTGTGATGGGTAATGTGGTCAAGAAGTTAGGTTGGCGAAGAGAGGATCTGGTGGTTTCCAGTAAGGTTTTCTGGGGCGGGCAAGGGCCGAACGATTTGGGGCTATCTCGTAAGCACATATTCGAGGCTTGCCGCAACTCTCTGAAAAGGTTACAGCTGGATTACTTGGACCTATTCTTCTGTCATAGACCCGATCCCAACACTCCAATTGAAGAAGCTGTCCGAGCGATGGACGATCTGATTCACCAAGGCAAGGTCCTTTACTGGGGGACGTCTGAATGGAGCGCCGCCGACATAATGCGAGCGCACGCTATTGCGAGAGAATACGATCTGGTCCCACCGCAGATGGAGCAGCCTCAATACAACATGCTTCATCGTGATCGAGTCGAGAAAGAGTATTTGCCGCTCTATCGTGAGATAGGTCTAGGCACAACGATTTGGAGTCCCCTCGCATCAGGTCTGCTGACTGGAAAGTACAACAAAGAGATTCCGCAAGATACACGGGCAACTCTGAAGGGCTACGAATGGTTGCGCGAGTACGTAATTACACCGCAGAATATTGAGAAAGTCAAGAAGCTTCAACCCATCGCAGCCGACCTAGGCGTCACGATGGCTCAACTGGGATTAGCTTGGTGCCTGAAGAGTCCCTACGTGAGCACAGTAATTACTGGTGCCAGTCGTCCTGAGCAAGTCACTGAGAACATGAAGGCAATCGACATTGTTCCAAAGCTGACCTCAGAAGTGATGGAACGCATCGAAACCGTTCTGGGCAACAAACCTCAGATAGAAGAAGACTAGATCACGTCGCTGCCTTGCCGGTTAGGGAATTCAAGAGCGCCCCGAGTTTTCTGAAATCCTCCTCCATCACTTTCTTCAGACTGAAGGTGTACAGGGCTGCAGCTGGATGGTACAAGGGAAAGTACGTGAATGAGTCAACTTCGAAAGGTATCCCGTGTAGTGCTGTTACAGAGTCCTCGGTTTTCATTAATTCGTGAATTGCAGAATTCCCCATTGGGCATATGACTCTGGGTTGTATTAGGGCAATTTGCCTCTCCAAATATGGCCTGCAGGCCTGTGCCTCATCTTTCCTCGGTGGCCTGTTGTTGGGCGGTCTGCACTTGACGATGTTCGTTATGTAAACATCATCCCTACGCAAACCTAACGACTCTATGAGTTCTGTGAGCAATTTTCCGGCAGCTCCGACAAAAGGTCGCCCTTGATTATCTTCTTGCTCACCCGGCGCTTCGCCAACGAACACAACCCGAGCAGTTGTTGATCCTTCCCCTGGGACCGCGTGTTTTCGCGTTCTGCAAAGACGACACTTCGTGCAGAGTACGACTTCGCCTGCAACTTTCTCGATAGAGTCTTCGGTTTGTGTGGACATGTGCTTACCGCACAACGGTTGCTCGATTCGAGCAGCGCACAATATATATGCGTGTTTCCGCTTCTCGTAGCGAACTAAACAACGGGAATCACTAATGCCAATAACTGACGTAGTAAAGAAGCAACTTGCGCAAAAGGTGAAACTGCACTACAAGGTTTGTAGAGACTGCGGCGCACGTAACCCTGGGCCGTCAAATCGCTGCAGAAAATGTCACGGTCACAATCTACGCTGGAAGAAGAGAGAGCTAGGCGCGAAGTAGGACCTCGTCGCGTTCATTTTGGATTATGGTCTAGCAACTAGCCCTTACTCCGCATGCTTGAAAAATGCGAGATATGGAAAAACGAGATTTTTGATTACGCTATTCCCATCTGGGCTTTCGCTTCTTCACTCATCTTATCGGGTGTCCAAGGCGGATCGAACACTAGATCCACTTTAGCGTCTTTGATTCCGTTCAGGGCTTTGAGTTTCGCTTTAACCTCATCTGCGATCATTCCCCCCATCATGCAACCTGGAGCAGTCAACGTCATCTTAATGCCCACGTTGTCCTCGGCTATGTTAATGTCGTAAACAAGCCCTAGATCCCAGATGTTGATCGGAATTTCCGGGTCGTAACAATCCTTAAGGACAGTGATAACTTCCTCTTTAGTCACCAAACCATATTCACCTCCGCCTCTAGGCGAATTTCTCTTTCTTGGAGAGAAGTCCGCACGAAGGCTCCCTATTAATGTTGGTCTGTTGTGTTAGAGTAGAAACAATCTATGCTGGTTTCTGTTCGGACCATGCTATAGGCATCGCACCGGGCATTGGCTCCAGTAGCTTCGTAGCGTTGAGCCTGACCGCTCTGGTCACTTCTTCGAATAGTGGGTTCGAGTAGTCTTCTATCTTCCCTTCATCCGCTAACCTTGCGATCTGAGGATCTATGGGGACAGAGCCCAGGAAAGGAATTCCCGCCTTCACAGCGGCGTCCTGACCCTTGCTCTTACCGAACACTTCCATCCTCTCTCCGCACCGCGGGCAGGTTGCGTAGCTCATGTTCTCGATGAGACCAAGTATCTTTACGGGAGCAATCTGTTCGCTCAATGTCTTCGCCATGTTAATCGCTTTACTAACCACCATTAGAGCCAGGTCCTGCGGCGTCGTCACCACAATCACGCCCTGCAAAGGTAGTGATTGGAAAACCGTCAATGGGGCGTCCGATGTTCCCGGCGGCAAATCTATCAGCAAGAAGTGCAAGTCTCCCCAGTCTATGTCTTGGAACATTTGTCGGATTACGCTGTTGATGATTGGGCCTCTCACGATAACGGGCATTTGGGGCTCTTCGAGTACAAGGTTCATTGAGACTACTTTGATTCCTGCCTTAGTAACTGCGGGAAGAAGATGTCTATCGGGCGTGACGGAGAGTGGGCCTCTCAGACCAAACATCTTTGCAATGCTCGGCCCAGTGATATCTGCATCAAGGATCCCCACCTTGTATCCCAATCTCGCAAGCTGAACAGCGAGGAAACCTGCAACGAACGATTTCCCAACACCGCCCTTACCTGACATTATGGCGATTACGTTGCGGATTCCCTTACGTTCGAGCCGATTGATTCCAGGTGGCATCACAGAACCTGATCCCTTGCTCTTGATCTGCGCCGCTGATGCCATCTGTGATTGGATCTTCGTTCGCAATTGCTCGAGTTCTTGTTTCGTCATCACAGTTGTTTCGACAGCAACATTCTTCACGCCACGCAGCTTAAGCAGGGCCTTCTCAATGTCACTTGAGATCGTTGCAGAAAGTGGGCAACCATTAACCGTGAGCGCGACAAGGACTTCGACTTTGTCTCCTTGAATCTCCACGTTCCGAATCATTTGGAGATTGACTATGGAAATGTGAAGCTCCGGATCCATAACGTCCTTTAGCGCGTTCATTACCTCGTCCTTTGAAACCACCCTGTCCATCCTCGAATTTCTGCGGCGGCTATCACCCAAGAAGCTTCCATATTAACCGTTATCAGGTAACGCAAGTGCTTCGACTGATAGACTAAACTGAGTTGAATCTGTCTGGGGCATCAAGCGTGCGTCATTCCACTCTAGCAGAACCCCACAAGCTTAGCATTATGGCATATGGGAAGGTAATGCATCGCTTTGTATGCTTGGGAGCATACATTCAGAGTTGGCGAGTGTCCCGATTAGGGTTAGGGGCGTAGTCGTTCAGGTGTTCTCGGAAATAGCGTGGTTTCTCTGACGTTTTCTTTGCCGAGGAAGGCCATGGTGAATCGCTCAATGCCCAAGCAGAATCCGCCGTGTGGAGGAACGCCGAACTTGAAGGGGTCAGTAAACCACTTCATGCCTTCTGGATTCGGCTGCTGTTCTTTCAATTGCTCCATGATTCTTTGGTATCGATGTTCGCGTTGGCCTCCAGATGACTGTTCGATGTCTCGGTAAACAAAATCCACACTACGTGCCCATTGTGGTTCATCGTCGATACGCATAACGTAGAAGGGTTTGACCTTGGAGGGGAATCTATTGATGAAGAACGCGTCGGTCTTATGTTTCTCTTTCACGAACCTGCAAAGCAGAATCTCAGCTTCAGTGTCGAGATCACTGCCGACGGGTAATTGCTTTCCATATTGTTCTAGGATATTGTAGATGTCAGGGAATCTGACTTCGGGGAAGGGCGTCCTCGGAATCTCGGGCGTTATATGTAAGAGTTCTAGCTCCCGGTTACATTGCTCCTTCACTTTCTGTATAGCCGCAACCACGAGTTCCTCTTCTACTCTCATCATATCGGTTTCGTCGTTCATGAATCCGAATTCTACTGCCATGCCTCTGTGCTCGCACAAGTGTCGTGGGGTATGCGAAAGCTCCGCTCGCCAGTTCGGCCCCAGATCGTATATGCGATCAAAGCCTGCTGCTATGCACAGCTGCCTGTGTAATTGTGGATCTTGTCTCAGAAAAGATTCGTTGCCGAAATAATCCACTTTGAAAACTTCCGCGCCGCCCTCTGATGTTCCGCCTAAGAGACATGGCGTGAAAACCTGCAGGTACCCGTTTCGATGAAGATATTCAGCCATGCCTTCGACAAGTTTGGATTGTATTTGGAAGATTGCTAGGTTCTCTCTCCTTCGCAGGTCGATTACGCGCCAGTCGAGTCGAGCGTCGAGGTTCGACTCTATCTTTCCAGATATGTCAAGAGGTGCCGTTTCAAGTGACTTGGAGATTAGCTCAATCTTCGTCGGGGAGATTTCCGCTCCAATCTTCGCAACGCGTTCCTTGACTGGTTTTCCCTCGACTGCAATGACATCCTCGCGCCCAAGACTATCTGAACTCTTCAGTATCTCTGGGGCCGCGCTTGACTTCAGGATTGTGACTTGTGCTACCCCATGGCTATCTCTGAGCCAGATGAACCGAGTCCGTGCTAGGTCTTTTATTTCGTGGACCCAACCCGAGAGAACGATCTTTTCTTCTTTAGCGCCTTCGATCTCGTCTGTGTAGTGGGTGCGCCTGAGCAACTGATCCAGCCTATCCGAGCTAACGTCCCGGATATGTGACTATTAATTCGATATGTTAGCGACGAGAATCGGGCGGACTACTTCAGAAGCTTTGCAATCTCGCCCGGTTTTAGCGCCACCTTAACGCCCGCTTTTCTTAATGTTTCTATTTTTGTTTCTGCTGTGCCAGACTTGCCCATGATGATCGCGCCCGCGTGTCCCATTCGCTTTCCCGGTGGAGCAGCTCGTCCAGCTACGTATGCGGCAATGGGTTTGGGGTACTTGGTTTTCTTGATATACTCGGCAGCTGTCTCCTCGGCGTTTCCTCCGATCTCTCCGATCATGGCGATTTTCTTGGTTTCAGGATCCCTCCGGAACATTTCAAGTACGTCGACGAAATTCAATCCGACTATCGGATCTCCTCCTATTCCTAGGCACGTGGATTGTCCTAGTCTTGAGTTTGTGAGACTCGCTGCAATCTCGTATGTCAACGTTCCACTCCTTGAGACCAAGCCCACTGAGCCTTTTTTGAAGATGTGACCGGGCATTATGCCTAGTTTGCATTGACTTGGTGTTATTATGCCAGGAGTGTTTGGGCCGATTATTGTTGTGCCCTTTATTCTAGCCACTTCCATGATCTGAATTTCATCTTTGACGGGTATGCCTTCGGTGATGACTATCACAGGACTAAGGCCCGCATCAATGTTTTCCAGAATAGCGTCTTTGGCGAAAGGTGCGGGAACAAAGATGATCGAAGCGTTAGCCTTGAACCGGTCAATGGCTTCTTGAGCGGTATCAAATACGGGGATTCCGTGTACTTCGGTGCCTCCTCGGCCGGGGGTTACCCCTGCGACGATTTTCGTTCCGTACTCAAGCATTAGTTTAGTATGGTAGGTACCCTGGGATCCAGTGATCCCCTGAACGATTGCTCGTGTTTTCCTGCTTACCAAGATTGCCATGCTAACTCACCTTGCTGACCAGTTCAACGGCCTTCGCAGCGGCTTCCTCCATACTGTTAAGGGAGGGAATCTTGGCCTCTGCTAGGATCTTGCGTCCCTCTTCTTCGTTAGTTCCAACGAGCCGTATCACCATAGGTTTTGTGATGCCCATCCTTTTCTGAATATCTAGGATAGCTCGGGCGACGTCGTCGCATCGAGTGATTCCACCCATGATGTTGATCAAGAGTACTTTGACACTGGAGTTGGCCAGGACGATCTCTAGCGCTGTGGCAATTCTCTCTTCATTTGCCCCACCGCCAAGATCACAGAAGTTCGCTGGCTTACCCTTGTAATCCAAGATCATATCCAATGTGGCCATGACCAGACCGGCTCCATTGCCAATGATCCCGACTGTGCCGTCCAGCTCAACGTACGCCAGACCTTTCTCGCGAGCCTTCACTTCGAGCTGGGTCATATCGGGTTCGTAGGTCTTCATTCGCTCCAGAAACTTGGAGTGTCTGAAGAGTGAGTTATCATCCAGCAGAATCCGGAGATCAGCAGCAACCAGCTCACCGGTCTCGGTTTCGATCAGCGGATTGGATTCGATCAGCTCCGCGTCATAGTCAAGCATGATTTGGAACAGTTTGTTGATGATGGCTCCGAGTTGATTCATCTGCTTTCCTGAGTAGCCCATCTGTTTTGCGACCCATCTGCTTTCGAACTCCTGCAAACCTATCAAGGGGCTGATCTTGCGGCGGATAATCTTCTCCGGATGTCGTAAAGCAACTTGCTCTATGTCCACGCCTCCCTCAGTCGAGCACAGCAGAGTGTAGCAGCGTGAAGATCGGTCCACGACGATGCTCACGTATCGCTCATGTTTGCTTGCAAGTTTTTGTTCCACAAGAACCTTGGCAACCTTCTCCCCTTTCACCGTCATTGAGAGAATAGCTTTTGCAACCTCGAATGCCTCATCCGCCGTGGAAGCTGGTTTGATCCCTCCAGCCTTCCCACGTCCAGCGACAAGCACCTGAGCCTTGATCATTGACGGTTGATTTGTCTTCAGGAAACATTCCTTAGCTTCCTCTGGAGTGGACGCAACCGACCCGTTGGGAACAGGTATGCCGTACTTTCGTGCAATCTCTTTTGCTTCAAATTCAAAGAGCTTCAAACGAACACATCACCGGTACGCTTGGCGAGTTGAGGCCTACACTATTCCAGAACGTAATAAGATGACTCTCAAATCTCTGAGTTAAGTAACGTCAAGCCGACTTGTGCAGACCAATGCATTCTCCTTGAGCATTGCGAGGCCTCTAAAATCTTGACGAGACACCGTGTGGGCTTGGCCTAGCGTGTCGATTGCTCCAGAAAGGAAGCATTCGTGGTTGAGATTCCTGACGAACACCGTTTTGTATTGGAAATACATTACCTTCAAATAGCATGTTCCCCCCTCGTGATCTTCAATTTCTCGGGTGCGGAGAACGTCGCGGCAACTGAGGTTACCCGAGAACAGCCCAAAGATGAAGCAGCATGGTCAAGACGATCTTGGATGCATTTTGCGTGAAGTCCGGGATACTCTGCAGACGATGCGAAGAGAAACTGGCTAAAGGTCAAGTCACGGAATTGGATCTCAAAGTGATCCAAAGAATTGTTGAGTTGGAGAAGACGAACCCCGTCCTCGAAGATGTCACTTATCATAGAGCCGTTGAGGCCGACGATATGATGGCGATCCTGGTTGACAAGAAAGATCTGCCCAAGCTCTTGGGCGGCGGAGCTAAAGTCGTCAGGGATCTTGGGGAGACCTTCGGGAAGCGGATTAGATTGATAAGTTATGGGGGCGATGACAGGGAATTTCTTGAGGATCTCTTTACCCCGCTGGCGATTTTGACGATCAACACGGTTTGGATTCCGGATGGAACGACTGAGACCAAGGTAATATTGACGGGACGCAGACCGAAGAAGATGCCAGTTGATCTTGAGAAAGTTCAGAAGATAGCACAGGAACTCAAAGGCATGACGCTTCGGGCCGAATTCGAACGAACTTAACTCTTCAACTCGTACCTTCGCCCTTTACTCGCTGAGACTACTTTCACGATGTCAGATACGTATTTGGCATAGAGTCCAGGATATTCCGTGTGAATCGGGATCAAACGGTCGGGCCTGATTTTCTCGATGCTTCGCTTCAGCTCACTGGGCATTATGTGGCCCGAGCAGTGGATATGGTACATTGGTAGACCAAAGTGATCTAACCAGTTTCTTAGACGTTCGAACTCAAATTCCTGCTCTTCATTGAATGGCTCAGACATGGAGAGCACAAACACGCTTCCAGGGTTCGGTCTGATGTCTACAAGCTCCTTGAAGTCGGGCATTGAGAACGCGACTATGAACTTGCTTTGCTCGTTTCGTAGTTCATGACTGTCGATTGTCATTGCGTGGGAAATGACGCTTTGCTCCCAATCGTAATATCGTTTCTTGGATCTTTTGAAGACTACGATATGTTCGTCAGAATCCAAAACCTTAGGAAGGCCAAGCGCTTTGTCTGCTGAGAGTGCGTTAAGGATGAATGCCTGCTTCAATGAGATCGCAAAGGTACGATCGTTCTCCTTGGCAACTTGGTAGAAGGTTCGTATCCTATCTACATCTACGTTTGAGAAGTTTGCAAGAACAATGCTCTTTGTGTGCGTGACAATCGAGCTGAGTTTAGATTTGACCTCAGCTTCGCTGCTGACCTCTCCCCCCAAGATGTTTGTTCCTTCTGCTAGCATTACCTCAGGCTCAGATCTCGCTGCCAACGTAACGAAATCCTCCGTCAGTTTCGGCTTTGTTCCATGCAATCGGAAATCAGCCGAGTAAACTATGGTACCTCCCGAAGTCTTCACGACAAACCCGTAGGCGCCGGGTATCGAATGGTCAACGTGACAAGGTGTCACATCAATCGAGCCCACTCTTATCACCGATCCAGTCCGGAAGGTTCGGAATTTGATTCCTCCGATGTCCGACTCGAAGTGCCTGATCTTGGTGCTTGAAACGGCGCGGAGTATTTGTGCGCAGGTTTCGCCGCAGTAGACTGGAATATTCCTCTTGAGGAATGAGATGTAGCCCCAATGGTCTCCGTGAGCATGGGATAAGAAGACCGCGTCAACAGACGGTTTTGATTCTTCAAACTCGTAGATGCCTTTCAGGTTGGGGAGTATCCCGAATTCCAGCAGATCCTGCTCGTCGCCTGGTGAAAGCATTGGATCGAAAAAGAATTTGCGTCTGTCAGAGTAGCTCATTCCGAAATCGAGCATTATTCGAGTGCCTTTATCTTCGATGAGTATCTTGTTGCCGCCTATCTCGTCGACGCCACCGTAGATCGTTAAGCCGCTTGGACCGGAAGACATTAGCTATTCGCTAAAGCTGTCAGGTATTGGCCTACTTATAACAAGTGGAATTAGGTCTGACTTTGTGCTGAATTTGGTTTCTAACAAAAAGTTATGAGTCTTGGTGATCCCATTCGAACTGCTCTGTGGTTTCGATGCTACGCGCCGTCTTGATCGACCTAGGTGACACGTTGGTTCACTTGGATCGTCCTTGGAACGATGTTTTCGGCGCGAACCTGACCTCGCTCCATTCATACCTAAATGACCAGGGTTTGAACAGAGATTTCGAGACGTTCGCAAAGGTCTTTGTCTCCGAGTTTCAGCGAACCTCTGCAACAGCTAATTTCTATAAAATAGAAATCCCGATGCAGGACATCATCTCCAAAGTACTTCGCAAACTCAAGTTCAATGGATTGAGCGAAGACTTCGTGCGAAGGGCAATTGTGGAGTTCTACACGCCAGAACTTGGAGCGTGGCAACGCTTTCCTGACACGTTGGCCACCCTAGAAGCGTTGAAGGATCATGGATTTGAGTTGGGGCTTGTATCGAATGCCAAGAGCGATTGGTTTGTTCATTCGATTCTGGAGAAGAACGAACTTCAAGGTTTCTTTAGAGTGGTCGTGACATCGGCAGAATTGGGCATAAGGAAACCCAGAGTTGAGATATTCGATCGAGCGCTCAAGTTGCTTGGCACGAAACCGGCTGAATCGGCCTTCTTGGGAGATTCAGCGGATGCAGATGTGCTCGGAGCGAGAATTGTTGGGATGCGTTCGATTCACATACGCCGAAGACCATCCATGAACACTCTAGCGCATCCTGATGCAACCGTTACAAACCTTTCAGAGGCGTTGAGGCAGATAATTGAATGGCGGGCGGCTCAGCCTGACGTGCCTTCCACACATTAGCTCGATCCCGGAGGTCAGTGTCTAGAGAGGCAGTGATCCAGTTTGACAGGGTCGGCATCGATACCCGGCGGCAACCTGTTGTGGGGAAGAGCACTCTCTTAGGATGCGTTTTGAATCCTTGTAATTGAAGGAACGCTGCAAGCGGCTCCTTGGCCGTAATGTAACTATCAGACCTGGTGGCGTTTCTTGGGCGTCTGTTGATCGATGGAACCAGTACAATTGCAGCCATTTGAGTATGACAGGGGACACAAACTAATGTGCTTCGAACTTCATGTAGTGTGATTATGCCTTCAATGCTTGATCTAAGTCCGCGATTATGTCTTCGATGTTTTCAATGCCTATTGAAAGTCGAATGAGTTCGTCGAGGACGCCCGCCTTCAATCGTTCATGCTTTGGCACGTAGAAGTGAGAAAGTGTCCAAGGCTGCGTCGCAAGAGATTCCACCCCTCCGAGACTGGGAGCTAATTTGATCATCTTCAATCGATCGATTATGCGTGACGCATACTTGTCGTCGCCGCGTGGAAGGAAGCTTACCATTCCACCGAAACCCCGCATCTGCGTCTTCGCTACCTCGTGATTAGCATGGGAAGGCAGGCCGGGATAGAAAACCTGTTTAACCTTCGGGTGCTTCGAAAGGAATTCAGCAACCCTTAACCCATTTTCGTTGTGGCGAATCATTCTTAGCTCGAAGGTCTTCAAGCCGCGGAGGAGCAGCCATGCAGCGTGTGGGTCAAGTATCCCTCCAAGGAGTTTGCGGGTCTCGTACACTCGCGAGATGACCTCTTGATCCGAAACCACGACCCCCGCCGTAATGTCGGCGTGTCCACCTAGGTACTTTGTAGCACTGTGGACGACTATGTCTGCTCCCAATAGGAGAGGTTGCTGATTGTAGGGTGAGGCGAATGTGTTGTCTACAGCGATTTTCGCCTCATGCACACCAAGCTGCTTCTTTACGGCTCGTATGCCAATTATCTTCAGAGTTGGATTTGTGGGCGTCTCCAAATATACGAGCTTCGTGTTCGCTCTCAGAGCACCCTTGATTTCCTCGGGTCGATTCGCGTCTACGAATGTCGCATCCACACTGATTCTCGGAAGAAACTCGCTCATGAATTCAAACGTGGCACCGTAAACATCACGCATCGAGACAACATGGTCACCAGCCTTGACGACTGATAGGATCATGCTGCTTATTGCTGCCATGCCGGAGGAGAAAAGCAGTGCAGCCTCTGCCGATTCGAGGTTCGCGATCTTGTTCTCTGCTGCCTGATTGGTGGGATTCCACCAGCGACTGTAGATATTCCCCTTACGCTTTCTACGCATGATCTCGAGAAGGACTTTGGTTGAGGGAAAAGCGAATGTTGATGTTTCATAGATCGGTGTCACCACGGCGCCAGTCAGAGGATCAGTTTCCTCAGCGGCATGCACGGATCTCGTTGAGAAACCCGCTCTCTTCGCATCAGAATGCGCAGGCATAGACTGAATCGAATATCAGTGGGGATAGATAACAGTAGCCACCAGATACCGATACGATAAAATCCATCAATCTTGCCAGCACATATTCACGATTGCCTTTGAGCACACAACCCACACTCCCAAAGAACTTCGGTTGGTTGGAGCAGAGGAGAGTTGCTGGTTCAGCGCGACCGGTATCCAAGAGCGAGCTGGCTTGGTTGAAGCGCGAAGGGATCGCTGCAATTGTTTCCTTGACCGGAACGCCACTCAATCCCGAGGCTCTTCGTGAGCAAGGCTTCGATTACCTGCACGCTCATATTTCTGGCGCACCCAGCACAGATCAACTGCGTCATATCACGGAATTCATCCAAAAGCAGAACTCCAAAACTAGGTCGGTGCTGGTCCATTGTGGTGAGGGCATGGGAAGAACTGGTACCGTTCTCGCAGCATATCTGGTCTATCACGGATCGAGTGCAGACGAGGCAATCCGATTGATTCGCGAGAAACGACCAGGATCTATCCAGACACCGGAGCAAGAGAACGCGGTGCGCGCGTTTGAGGTAGCGTTGCGGACCCACTGAACGTCGAAACGTATTGCTCGCATCTGTCGAAGCTTAAATACGGCGCGATCCTGTTCTCTCGCATTCTACCAGTGGTTAACATGAGTCAAACCTCAGCCTATGGTCGGGGATCAAACCAGATTCCCATTCGCCGAGTTGACAGGTGCATCTGGGAGATACCTCTCGACGCTCAGTCTGGCATGCGCGTGCCGGGTAGGATATATGCGGATGATGCGCTGATCGAAAAGATGCGAACCGACGCTACTCTGCAGCAATGCGCGAACGTTGCAACCCTCCCCGGTCTCTACAAATGGGCCATCACAATGCCCGACGGGCATGAGGGATATGGGTTCCCCATAGGAGGAGTAGCAGCAAGCGACTACGACGAAGGTGTCGTAAGCCCCGGCGGGATCGGCTACGACATTAACTGCGGCGTGAGGTTGATCAGAACAAACCTGACCGAGGCTGATGTTCGCCCAGTCCTCGGCAAGTTATTGGACAGCCTGTTCGCGAATGTTCCCTCAGGCTTGGGAAGTAGAGGGAAGGTTGGCAGGCTGTCGTCAGGAGATTTGGAGAAGGTCACGCGAGAAGGCGTTGAATGGGCTGTTGATCATGGTTATGGGTGGGCTGAGGACAGGAAACACTGCGAAGAGAATGGATGCATGGAGACAGCCAACCCAGACAAGGTTTCCGGTGTAGCAAAGCAACGAGGAAGCCCACAGCTCGGGAGCCTAGGCAGTGGTAACCACTTTCTGGAAATTGAGAAGGTTGACAAGATTCTCGATCAGGCCGTGGCAGAGAAACTTGGAATAAGGAAGGAAGGCCAGATTTTTGTCCTAGTCCATACGGGAAGCAGAGGATTCGGATATCAGGTCTGCAGCGACTATCTTAGAGTAATGGAACGGGCCATACAAAAGTACGGAATCAAGTTACCTGACAGACAGTTGGCCTGCGCCCCCTCAAAGAGCAATGAAGTTGAAGACTACATCGGAGCAATGTCTTCGGCAGCGAATTATGCCTGGGCAAACCGACAGATGATAACCCACTGGACCCGCGAATCTTTCGAGAAAACCTTCGGCAAATCCGCTGACCAGCTGGATATGGGACTGATCTATGATGTGGCTCATAACATAGCAAAGATCGAAGAGCACGCGGTCGATGGAGGAATGAAGAAGGTGTACGTGCATCGAAAGGGAGCCACAAGAGCGTTTCCACCTGGTCATCCAGCGGTTCCAGCTGAATATCGAGAGATCGGTCAGCCGGTCCTCATTCCCGGAAGCATGGGCACGGCATCGTGGGTTCTCATTGGGGCACCGAAGGCGATGGAACTGAGTTTCGGCACTACTGCGCACGGTGCTGGTCGGTTCATGAGCCGAGCAGCGGCAAAGAGACGTAATCCTGCTCGGGCAGTGGAAGATCAGCTATCAAAGAAGGGCATCATGATCCGCGCCGAAAACATTGGAACCGTGAGCGAGGAAGCTCCAGAAGCCTACAAGAACGTTGACGCAGTAGCTGACGTAAGCGACCAGCTTGGAATAGCAACGAAGGTTGCCAGGCTAGTGCCAATAGGCGTCACGAAAGGCTAGTACACCAACCTACGTTATGTTGCGGACTTCTTGAGATGTCTAGGGATTTCCCCGCGCTCCATCAACTCCTTCCCGTGTTTTATGATCTGGTTTCCCGGCGAGATCTCAAGCGCTCGTTTCATCGATTCTGTTGACGAAGCGCCATCTCCGGTTAGATACTGAGCCCATGCGAGATTGTACCAACCGTACTCGTTTTGTGGGTTCACCTTCGTAGCCCTTCTGAGTGCCGGAAGCGCTTCACGAGCCCTACCAAGATCGATCAGAGCCCAGCCTTTGCTGATTAGCGCGAGGTCCTCATCTGGGTTGAGAATTAGCGCTCGCTCCGCATCCTCTAAGGCCGACTGAGAACATCTCCACTCCTTCCGTGCATTAGCCAGCTTGTTCAGCGAGTACGCCTTGAGGGCCAAGGCCTGACTGTTCTCTGGGGTCGACTTCAACAGGCGATTGAGTTGAAGTATCGCCATCTCGGGTTTCTTCTCGCTGTATAGAAGCGCAAAGATCTGCTCACGGAGATCCGATCTTCTCATCTCATATTAGGCCCGTGTTTATCAAGAGAATCGAATCTATAAGAATGAATCAGATTCTAAGAAAGGCTCGGTCATCCACCATGACATCATTCACCTTCGAGAACAGAGTCGCTTTAGTTACGGGTGGTAGCACCGGTATCGGAGCGGCCACAGTCAAACGACTTGCGGAGAATGGCGTGAAGGTTGCGGTAAATTACTTTCAGAGTGAAGATCAGGCGAGAAAGGTCGCTGAGTCTGCGCGAGCGTCGGGCGCTCAGACAGTGCTCGTGAGGGCTGATGTGCGCGATAGGGCGCAAGCTGAAGCGATGATCTCCAGAACCCTGAAGGAATTCGGCAAGATCGATATTCTCGTGAACAACGCGGGGGGATTGCCGAAACGTGCTCCAGTGCTTGAGATGGATGAGCGGCTCTATAACGAGATTATGAATCTTAACGTCCATAGCGTATTTCACTGTTCGAAAGCCATTATCCCTCACATGATCAAATCGAAGTATGGGAGGATTGTGAACGTCAGCTCAATTGCAGCGTTCACTGGTGGCGGAAGAAACGCAACCATCTACGCTGCGTCAAAAGCATGGGTTAACGGATTCACAAAGGGACTTGCGAAGGAACTGGCGCAGCATGGGGTCACCGTGAACTCAGTAGCTCCAGGCGTGATAGATACTCCATTTCACGTCAAAGCTGAGACCGGAGGATACGAGTCATTCCTGCCACAAATACCGCTCCGCCGAGTGGGAACCGCTGAGGAAGTGGCAAGCCTCATAACCTATTTGGCGTCGGACGACTCGAGCTTCGTTACTGGAAGCGTCTTCCATGTGAACGGCGGGCAGTATTAACGGATTACCCTGAGCGGAAACCAACTATGAAAGCCGGGCTCATCGCAGGGCTAAGTCGCGAAGAACGCTTTGCAACAACCAAGGAACTCTCTGTTGAAATCGGGAAAGCTACCGTACTTTCAACACCATCGCTCGTGCGATTGATGGAACGCACCAGCAGACTGATCTTAGACCAATTCTTGATGGAAAATGAAGCGTCCGTCGGTGCCAGCATTCAAATGAAACATCTTGCCCCGACACCAATCGGCGCCGAGGTGAGAGTAGTTTCTCGTGTTGTTGCGGTCTCAGGACGCCGAGTCGATTTTTCGATCGAAGCATACGACAGTCTAGAGAAAATCGGTGAAGCAACCCATCAGAGGTTCGTCGTAGAACTCAATAAGTTCCAGAATCGCGTCGACGAGAAACTTTGACACTAAGGGATTACAGCGACGACTGGGATCTGTAGGCCGCGTTTTCCGATTTTACGCTATCCAAGTTAAGGTTTCAGTAGTCCGGGTATGACCATGGTTGAGCTGAGAGGTTTTCGTAGTACGACCAATTTGTGGCTGAGTTGCCGTAAACTATTACTATGGTCTGGTGGTCTTGAAGGACTAGTGAGTTGTAGGATGTTGATTGCTTGCCGTTCACATACATTCGCAGCTCATAGCCGTTACCCACGTTGCTACCGAATATTTGGTTCTGATTGAAGACTGCGGGAGTCGGACCGCCTGTGTTGGGGGTTGCTGCCCAAACCTTGAAGAAATCTCCTAGCGTGTAGTCCTTCGGCGAAGGCGATTCGATGTGAATCATGTTTGTATTGGGTTCCTTTGCGTGAATGTGTAATGGTTGGGTGCATGGTCCCGAATCTCCCTCACCAACGTTGGCTGGTATGTTTACCTGTTGTCCGTTCACATAGATGAAGAGCAGGGCATGATAGTGCTCAGCAAGGTCTTGAATGCCATTTGGCGGGAAGGGAAAACTTGCACAAGTTGGGTTAAGTCCTGTGCTGGCCTGGAAAATGCCCGACACGTAAATTCCAGCTACACCACCGACAATCACGATCAGAATTATCGCTATGATTAGTTTGGTGTGGGAACTCTGAGTTGGGCGCAGGTTTGCCTTGTAGCTTTGAAGGTTCTTTTCTTCGGCTAATTTGTTTTCGAATGCGTCTGGCCACTTGGCGTTTGAATGCTGATTGCTGTAATGCTCCTTGAGCGCAGCATAGGTACCGAATTTCCTATGACAGCGGTCGCACGCTACCATGTTCCTTCAACTGAACCGTCTTCTAAAATATCCATATTTCAGGTTTTTTCTGAACCTAAATTGCCCGTGACTGCGTTCCAGTCGCAGAACTGCGGTAATATGGATAAAGAAACGTGTTTCACTGGCGAAGATTTGTAGGTGTCTCTCAGTCGACAAATCAAGTCAGATGTGGAATAAGCGCAGGCGATTTACTACTCAAACCGGACTTTTCATGTCTTAGTTGACGTAATGAGTGGGTTAAACCACTTTTCCAGGTAAAGTGAGGTTCAGTAGCCTTCGCACTTTCTCAACTTGCGTTTCATGCAGCTGGAATCTACATTTTCCACGAATCCCATTGATCGTGTAAGCGTCGAACTCAAGGTTAATTCCGAATAGGCCTTTGCGAACTTTCGCAGACAAGACATCCTTGTAGGGTATTTCGAAATTGGACCTATGGGCGCTGAGGATTTCGTTCGGCGTCTTGTTCTTGAATCCCTCTCTTCTCTCATTCTGTAATTTTCTCGATAAGGCTTGAGCTTCCTTCCTGCGTATTCCTCCACCCACTATCATCTCTTCCAAAGGTACTCTCTTGGTATAGATTTGGGCGAAATCGGATGGGTGAAGCACGATTGCAGCAATGAGCTTCGTAGATGTGAATAGAAGGTCGTAGCGGGTGTCCGACGTTCGGCCCACCACATCCTCCACTATATCAGTGATGTCACTTTCAGTAGGTTTCATGATCCATTCCTCAACCAGGACGTGCCGCCTATCTTGTCCTAGCTACGACTCGTCTCCTAATTAACGCCTTTATCGGCAGGAGATTCGTCGTGAAGACCAACATCATGTTCATGTCTGATAGCAGTGAAATCCATGGCCGAGAACGAGTCAAGCGATCCTCGGCCAAGTCGGATGCAGGCTCGTATTAATCGAGACTGGTGCACAAAGGAAATAGTCTCCTAACAGCTGGAAAGAACGTTGCAAGCGGGATTATACCAGAGAATTGGTGGATTGAACCTACTTCTTTGTGCCCGACCACTTTGCTTTGCGTTTTCTGACCATGATTGTCCTGCGGAACTCTATCACTGTCGTACCGTCCTGTTTATAGCCCCTAGTGGCGATCTCAACGATTCCCATCTCAGGGCGTGAAGCCGATTCCCTGACGCTCAGGATTTTTGACTCAGCATACAATGTGTCGCCAGCGAAAGTTGGATTCGGAACCCTAAGATCATTCAACCCTAGCATGATCCCGTTCTTACTGGTGTCTTCGACCGTCAAACCGACAACGATGGCCAAAGTTAGGAATGCGTTTACCAGTAGCCTGCCGTGAAATGGCGCACCTGGAAACGCTTTCTCCGCGTAGTCCTTGTTGAAGTGAATCTGGTTTGTGTTGCAGGTCACAAGGGTGAACCATATGTTGTCTGTATCATTGACGGTGCGTCCCATTGAATGAGTGATGACCGCACTTTCATGAAAATCTTCGAAGAATGGTCCATCGTTCTCTGTCATGGTTGAGATGTCGCTGCACGAATAGTAAACTCTTTCGAGGGTTAATCGTTGCTCAAGCCAAGAAAGCAGTACATAGACATGTCGTAGCTCATCTCAAAGTGAACCTGTATCGGCGACTCATTCCAAGTATGGCAATCCATCATATGATAACAGGAGCCCGACGCACGATATGATTGTGAAAAAGATAAGTGGCTCAAACTTGGGAAATGGTCGGTGGTTTGGTGAATCACAATAGGAGATTCCGAAGCCACGTTAGTTGTTTGAGCCAGAATAGCGTTGGCAAGAAGAATCGAATGTTAACGATAGACGAATATTACAAACTGCCAATGAAAGAGCGTTTCATGAAACTTAGCAAGAACTGGGAAGAGCGAGCAGAAGAGATTCATCGAAAGTCGATCATCGGAGACCAAGAAACCCAAAAGATCGTTGGTGGAAACACTCTCGGAATTATGGAGCACGTACTCCACTAGATGTGTCATCGGCCGTTCCTCTCATCGCAATGTAGCACTCAAATTACCCAGCAAATTCGCTTCGAAAGCGCACTCCGCTTTTCTTCACCTGCTAAAATCGCACACGGGACTTTTTCACATGTCGCAATCCTCAAGCAAACGAGCACAGAGATAGGGTTGAATCCCTAAATGAGGCAAGAACGAAATGACGGAGAAGCTTCATCACAATGCTTTTGAATTTAACAACAGATAGTTCACATGTATGTTTGGGGATTCAGATTGAGCTACAAGGCTCCGTTCTTGTCCCGTTCTGAGTATCTGAAACTTCCGTTAATTGAAAGGTTCAAGCGAACCGTGGAACTCACTGGGCCTGAAGAAGAAAGGGCAGCAGAGCTTCACAAGAAACTGATCGCCATAGATCTCCATACGCATATCACAACGCATCATGAGGAGAGCGGCTGGGAAAAAGATAGAGAACGCCTTTGGAATTCTGGAGTGAGCTGCTTCTTCGAAGCGTTGGATCACCTTCTTAATCCCGCTGAGGACTTCCAAGTCACCTTGGAGCAGATTGGATCGACGCGTGTCATGATTCAACACACTACTGGCCTCTGCTTGGCACTGTCCTCTGAGGATATTCGTAAGGCAAAGAACGAAGGAAAGGAGGCTCTCATGCTACAGCTTGAGCCTCAGACCATCGGCCCGGTAATTGATCGAGTAGACATCGCCCATAGTTCTGGTGTCAGGTGTATGCTTCTCACGTTCAACAGTAGCAATTTTCTTGGAGATGGATGTGGTGAGAAGACTGATGCTGGGCTTAGTCGCCTCGGACTTGATGTCGTCGAGAGAATGAACAAGGTCAGGATGCTCATTGACCTATCTCACTGCGGCGAAAAAACTGCGATGGATGCGATCGAAGCCTCAAGGGATCCTGTTCTAATCAACCACGCTGGCGCGAGAGCGCTCAACCCAGGCATGATGCGGCTTAAGAGTGATGAATTGATTCACGCTCTCGCTGAGAAGGGTGGAGTCTTCGGAGTCTCCGGGATACCAAACCAGTTGTCAAAAGCGAAAAGGCAGGGTATTCATGAGCTCCTTGACCATGTTGACTACGTGGTCAAGTTGGTTGGAGTAGATCATGTGGCCATAGGACTCGATATCTGTTTTGATGATCATGTGGCATTCCATAGAATGATTTTAGGAAAGATTGCTAAAGGAACGGGCCAGGAGTTGAATGCGGAATATATGGAAGGTATTGAGAGTCCGGAGGAATGGCCAAACATTACTCGTGGCTTGGTATCACGCGGCTACTCCGATCAGGAGATAGAGAAGATCATCGGCGGGAACGCGCTCAGAATCATGAAAGAAGTGGTTGGCTGAGAGAAGATCACTCTATCCCGAATATTCGCGAGAAGATTGGATCCCTGGAGCCCAGCCTTCATCCAATTGACTGGATTAAACTCTGGAATTATGATTTTGGTTTAGAAAAAACGCCGTTGTTATCATACTGTATATTCAATAGTTTAATATTCTCTCTTCTAGCACATCCTTCGAGGAAATTACGTTTGGCAACTCCAAGAGTATCTAGTAAGAGGCTCTGGATTGCAGTCATTGCACTAGTTCTTGTTGTAATAGTGGCAGTCGCAGCTTATTCAATGACCCCCAAGGCTCCAGAAAAACGTGGAGGAACGCTTGTAATCTCTCTGGGCACGGACATACCCATCTTCGATCCGCAGAAATCGACGGGGATGCAGAATCTCGGAATTATCCGATTGGTCTGTGAGACACTCACGGATATGGATCCAAAGACAGGTGAGGTGAAACCCAACTTGGCGGAGTCATGGGAATCCACGCCCGACGCGACAACATGGACGGTTCATCTGAGAAAAGGCATCAAGTTCCATGACGGAACAACTTTCACCGCTGAGGCGGTTAAGGTCTCAATAATGGATAGGTTACTTAATCCACAGGCGAAATCACCGGCGAGAGGTTCTTTCTCAATGATAAAATCCATGGACATTAAGGATGACTACACTGTTGTCTTTCACACTACCGGCTACGCGCCTCTAATGGCTCTATTCAACTACGCCCCTTCAGAGATTATCAGTCCCACTCAGTACAAGAAGCTTGGAGATGACTTCTACAAGCAACCGATAGGAACAGGTCCATACAAGTTCGTTGAACATGTGAAAGGAGATCACGTCAAACTCGTCGCAAACCCCGAATATTGGAATGGCGCTCCTGAACTTGATACAATAATAATGAAACCGATACCCGAAGCTGGAGCACGTGTAATGGCTCTTGAGTCAGGATCATCACACGTCATCACTAATGTTCCTCCGGCCGACTACTTCCGATTGAAAGCAGATGCACGATTCTATGCGATACAAGCGTTGTCACAGAGATCAATGCATGTAAGCTTGAACACCAAGTGGGGCCCATTGAAGGATGTGAAGGTTAGACAGGCACTCAACTATGCCGTCGATAAGAAAGCGATTGTAGACAGAATCTTCAAGGGCACAGCCGGTATTATGGACTGTCCGGGAATTCCACCATCAGCGTTCGGGTACAGTAAGATCGGCGTTTACGAATATGATCCGGCTAAGGCAAAACAACTTCTTGCACAAGCAGGATATCCGAACGGTTTCGAAGTTGAACTCATGTATGGCGCGGGTAGATTTCTCATGGACACAGAGGTTGTCGAAGCAGTGCAATCATATCTGTCCGCCGTCGGCCTAAAGGTTAAGATCACGCCACTAGAATGGGCAGCGTTTCAAGCCGCGGAGGCTAAACCAGTAAATGAGACCAAGGTGCAAATGGCCTTTGTTGGATTCGGTCTTCCCACATTAGACGCAGACCAAGCATTGGAGAATTTCCGAAGCGACAGTTGGCCACCCTTAGGCTTGGAACCGATGTTCTATCAGAATGCAAGATTCCAAGCACTGGATGACAAAGGAAGAAGTATCACTGATCTTGCACAACGGAAAGTTATCTATCACGATGCAACTCAGATTCTTTTCGATGAAGCTCCATGGATCTTCCTGTACTACGAACCTCAACTGCACTTGGCTAGAGCTGAAGCGAAGAATGTATTGATGCGGCATGATGAGACAATATGGCTGTTCGGTGCCTATATGGAGAAGAAAAGTTAGCCTTCCAATTGCGGCCTCAGCTTCCAGAGCACGCAACTTTTTTCGTTTTAACGGCCGCGATTGCTCGGAGATAATTGATTGATTGGTTTCCTGATCAGAAGGATCCTGGCGATAATCCCGATCCTGTTGGGAGTATCCCTCATAGTCTTTGTGATGCTCCGAATGATTCCTGGAGATCCTGCTGCTTTGATGGCGGGAGAAGATGCTAGACCTGAGGTCTTACAGTCGCTACGGGAGCAGTGGGGTCTCAATGAGCCTCTGCCAAATCAGTACCTTGTCTTTTTGCGCAATATGTTCCAAGGTGACTTAGGAAAATCCATTAGGAGTGGAAGGCCAGCTATAGAAGAGATAGGCGATCGATACCTCAATACTGTACTATTGGCTACGCTGTCATTGGTGATGGCTCTCTCAGTGGGGCTATTCGCCGGAATCATTTCAGGCACAAGGCCATACTCACTCTTCGACAATGCTAGCATGCTTGTGGCGTTGTTTGGTGTCTCTACACCTGCTTTTTGGCTCGGCTTGATGCTGATGTGGCTATTTGCAGTTGAGCTGGCGTGGTTTCCAGCTGTCGGTGCCGGCGGAATTCAGAGCCTGATCTTACCATCCATCACACTTGGAGCAGTTGTTGCTGCGACAATAGCGCGGCAGACGAGGTCAAGTGTGCTTGAGGTAATGCGACAGGATTATGTAAGGACAGCCAGATCAAAAGGTGTTCCTGAAAACACGGTAATAATGAAACATGTCCTCAAGAACGCAATGATCCCGGTTGTGACTCTCGCAGGCGTACTGTTCGGAACAATGCTGGGTGGCTCTATAATTGTGGAAACTGTTTTTGCATATCCGGGTTTAGGCAAGCTGTTGATCGATTCCATCAGCAGTAGAGACTATCCCGTAGTTCAGGCGCTAATAATGACATACGCCCTTGTATTTGCGATAATCAACTTGGCTGTAGATCTATCGTACACTTACCTAGATCCTAGAATCCGATACGAGTGAATGATGCTATGGGAGAATCTGTTCAAACAATTCAAACAGTTCACATACGACAGATAGGCGAAGCCAGTCTTATCTTTCATAGGTTTAAGAGGAATAAGCTCGGCGTCGCAGGAACAGTTGCTCTTACCCTATTTATCCTCCTAGCCTTGCTGGCGCCCTATGTGGCGCCGAAGGACCCGTTGGCTGCTGACTTGAGCAACAACCTAACTCCCCCGTCTGAAGGATATCCTTTGGGTAGAGATGAACTTGGGAGAGACATTTTGAGCAGGATAATATACGGAGCGAGGATCTCCCTGACCGTTGGTCTTATCTCCGTTGGGATAGCCGCTCTCATTGGTGTGCCGCTGGGAGCAGCTTCGGGTTACAGAGGCGGCTGGGTCGACAGTCTTGTTATGAGATCGATGGACGTGCTACTATCCTTCCCAAGTATTCTTCTTGCAATCGTAGTCGTCGCGGCGTTGGGCCCGGGTTTGACAAACGCCATGATCGCGATCGGTGTTGCCCTGGTTCCGGTGTACGCGAGACTCACCCGAGGCATGGTGCTGTATGTTAAGGAACTTGATTTCGTTGAAGCCGCCCGAATGGTTGGCGCAAGGGGATCCCGGATTCTATTTCGACACATAATGCCGAACTGTTTAGCCCCAATAATAGTTCAGTCCACATTGAACATTGCCTCCGCGATTCTTTCCGCGGCTGCTCTCGGCTTTCTAGGTTTAGGTGCCCAACCTCCCACTCCAGAATGGGGAGTCATGCTCAGTAAGGGCAGGACTTACCTCAGAGTAGCGCCGCACGTGTCCATCTTTCCCGGTATTGCAATTATGCTAACTGTGCTTGCCTTCAATTTGGTGGGTGACGGGATAAGGGACGCGCTTGATCCTAGGATGGTATGATAAGTTTGAGCAGCAGAGAGTTCACCTTAGAACTCGCGAAATTCGTTGCGGAATTGATGTATGAGGATATTCCACCGGAAGTGGTTGCAAGAACCAAGCTGGCTATCCTCGACGCTCTTGGAATAGCTCTTGGAGCCTACGGCACACAGCACTCGCTCGTTAAGGCCGTTGTCAACATTGCCCAAATCTCGTCTCAGGTTAAGGAATCAACCATAATTGGTGATGGGAGAAAAGTTTCCTGCCTGGAAGCCTCATGGGCGAACAGTACTCTAGCGAATGTGCTGGATTTCAGCGACGGGCACTTCGCGGCTGGCCATATCAATGATCGAGTAGTCCCACCTGCCCTAGCGGTTGCTGAGAGAGGGCATGCGACGGGCAAGGAGTTCTTAACCTCGGTCCTTGCGGGTTATGAGGTCTACATTCGACTGGCGTACTCCATGTTCAAGACAACGGACCCAGCTTCGCTGCGCACGCCATACTTCGTCGCCCTAGGGCCTATCGCAGTATCAGCATCCGCTGGAAAATTGCTCGGTTTAGCTCCGAGGCAGATAGCCGGGGCAATGGGCTTGGCTTCCTCAATCCAAGTATGTGGTGCCCAATACGCGACGAGCGGAGGGAACGAAAAAGATCTCACTCCAGGTCACGAATCAAGGAGAGGCGTTCTAGCCGCGATGCTGGCAGGTGAAGGCGTGATGGGGTCAACTGACATACTCGAAGGTTCGCGCGGTTTAGGTAAGGCTTTGAGCGACGGCTTCGAGCCTGACGAGCTTATAAAAGGACTCGGGAGGGGCTACAAAATCACTGATTGCTACTTCAAACCCTACTCAGCATGCAAGTACCTTCACTCATCGATAGAAGCTGCCTCAAAGGTCTGGCAGAAGCATAGGCCTGACCCCGAGGAGATAGAGAAGATTACCATAACAACCAACGCAGCGTCCGCTTCGAGAGCAAATTACGATATCAAGTCCCATGTCTCAGCAATATTCAGCCATCCCTACCAAGTTGCGGTGGCGCTGAGAGAAGGAGGATCTGATCTGCCTATCTACTGGGAGAAGAAAATGAAAGATGGTGTCATCGGTAGGCTCCTCGAGAAAACAAAGATGGTACCTGATCCTAAATTCGACGAGATGTACAAGAACCGGCTGAAAAACGGCGCCACTTGGCCAGCAGAAGTGACGGTCCAGATGAAGAATGGGGCCATTTACAGGGAGACGGTCATGAACCCGAAAGGAGACCCTCAGAGTCCAATGTCCCCGGAGGAGGTTCATGAGAAATTCATAGCCTTAGCCTCGATGACACTTCCCAGAGGTAAGGTTGATCGCGTCATTGACACTATCGCGAATCTCGACTCAATCGAAGATGTGAATAGACTCTCCAGCTTCCTGTCTTGAGCGACTTGGCTGATCCGCTCAAGCGATTAACCGACCTTGAGCCTACCTACGGTTACGATCTCCTCTCCATCCAGGTACACAGTAGGTTTTCTGACGGTTGTGTCGATGTGAACCGTGGATTGAACCTGGCCACCGATGTGAACATTCCCTCCGAAACCGAAATGACAGGACCCGAGGACTCGCTCGTCTTCAATCAGATTTCCGGTGTAAGTAGCCTTGGGGTTCGTTCCGATTCCTACTTCGGCAAGTGTGAAAGCTTTGTCTCCTCCTCTCTCAAGTTGAGTCCTCAGCCACGCTGCTTCTCTTCCGCCTTCAATCCCTTTCACGGTGCCATTCTCAATCTCGAGCTTGATCGGTTTCTTGACTAGGCCAAAGTCAGCCACACTCCCGTCGATGACAATCGTCCCGGAACCGGAGTCCGGCACAGCAGCGACGACACCCGCCGGTAAGGCTGTCAAATTTCCTGGTTCTCGACATAGGCCATCGAAATAGGCTGCCTCTAGGCCGGACAACTTAATCTCCAGTTCCGTTCCGACTTTTGTTCGAAAGATCGCCTTACTCGGTAGCGAGAAGAGGCTGGAAACTTTCTTGGTTACTCTTGAGAGCTCCTCATAGTCCAAGTTAAAGCAGCGCATCACCATCTTGGGGTTGACGGTTGCCATCGAGAGAGCCCTACATCCAGAGTCAACCGCTTCCTTTCTGATCTTGGAGGGGAAGAGGGTGCTCGTACAGATCAGCAAAAGGCTGTGGCTTTTCATGAAGGGAAGCAGAGAATCATGAAGCTTCTCCTCATGCAACATCTCCGTGGCTACTGAAAGTTCAGTGGGTCTCGCCTTGAAGCCAAGAACAGAATCCCTCAGCGATTCTGGGATGGAGGGAACTTGGTTGAGATCCGAGATTATTAGCGCATTCTCACCGAGTTTGAGGTTTGCGCACTGAGCTAGGACCCTTCTGAAGACTGCCTTGAGACTATTGACAGCCAATCTTGCCGGTTCCTATGGGACGCCGCACGCTCTTGGTATCGTCAGGGCCAGAACCTTGGCAGCGACGAGTAGATCGTCGATTCTCACATGTTCGTTTGCTGCGTGTGCCTGTCCAGTTTCGCCCGGGCCGAAGAGACATCCTTGTTTCAGGCCTACCCTGTCCTTCCAGTCTTCGACTGGGCCAAAAGATAAGGCACCTCCGTATGGAATTTCTCTTCCGATCCTCTGTCCAGCCTTCTTCATAGATTCGTTAAGGTTCGAGCCTTTGGGAAATCCGAAGGGTTCTCTTCGCTCCGTGACCTTCATGGAACGCAACATGAATTGAGGATCGGCCTGCTTCATGGCTTCTATTTTCTCTTTCACCATGTCCTCTACTGCCTTCGTTGTCAGGTGCTCGCCGAATCTAATGTCGAATGTGAAGTTGCAGAAATCAGGAACCACGTTTGGTTGAACGCCACCCTTAATCACTCCTACATTTATTGTGTCCTTGCCTGTTACAGGATGTTCGCCGATCTTTATCCCGTAAATGGAATCGATCAACTTAAGCGACTTGACTATGGCGTTGACACCTTTACCAGTCGCTGAATGCGAAGCTTCGCCACCCACTTCAATTTCTATCCATATTCTGCCTCTGGAGATGTAGGTTATCTTCAGGTCGTAGGGCTCTCCGAAGATCGCCATATCGCCTTTGATTAGGTCGTTCATGGCAAGATATGACTCGCCGTCGAAGTATTTTGCGTCTGGCGGATGATATTCGTCGCCAACCCAAGCGACTAGTTTAAGGTCACCAATCAGGCCGATATCGGATTTGATGAGGGCCTCTGTTGCGGCCATCATGGCAGCCAAGCTACCCTTGGTATCTGCTGCTCCTCTGCCGTACAACGCGTTATCAATTATCTTCGCCTCGAAAGGTTTCACCTTCCATAGCTTCAGGTCGTAAGCTGGGACAACATCTGTATGAGCTGACAGAATCAGAGTGGGACCTTTCCCGGATCCCTTGTACGTGCCAATGACATTCGGCCTTTTCCATCCCTTTCCACCGTCGCCTTTCACTTCAACTTTGAGCCCGTATGCTTTCATCTCATCTCGTACGAACGAAGCCACTTCTTCGTAACTAGGAAATGCGCTAGGTATCCTGACAAGTCTCTGAGCCAAGTTGACAACGCGTTTCTCTTTCAAATTTCCAAGAATTCTATCATCAACATCCACTAAGAATCCCCTCTTTCGTTGCGATCCAATCACTAGCGCCTCGATTCAGATTTATGTCTGGTGCCGAAGATGGTGTATCTAAGCATCCTCCCCGATTTCAGACGTATGGGCAGGCGGCATAGTGATCTAACAAGATCTTCATCATCTGAGGCTCAGATTCCCTACATTCCGGTTTCGCTTGCCAGCATCTAGGATGAAACCTGCAACCCTCCGGTGGATGAGCTGGACTTGGTACGTCTCCGTGCAAGATGATCCTCCGACTCTTGACATCTGGATCAGTGTCCATTATTGCTGAGAGCAGAGCCTTTGTGTATGGATGAGCAGGATGAGAGAAAACGTCGCTGGATCGACCTGACTCGACTATCTTGCCGACATACATGACAGACATGCGGTTGCACATGTGCTTGACAACGCTCAGATCGTGGGAGATGAAAAGGTAAGTCAGCTTAAGATCTCGCTGGAGATCCTTCAGTAAGTTCAGTATCTGAGCCTGAACCGATACATCCAACGCAGATGTGGGTTCATCGAGGACAATCAGCTTTGGGTTGAGAGCCAATGCACGGGCGATTCCTATCCTCTGCCTCTGTCCACCACTGAATTCATGTGGGTACCTGTTAGCGTGGTCGGGGCTGAGCCCAACAATCTTCAGAAGGCTGAGAACCCTTTGTTCTAGGTCCTGCCCGCGAGCGATACCATTGACAAGGAGAGGTTCACCGACTATGCTCTTGACCGTCATCCTCGGGTTGAGTGAGGATTGTGGATCTTGAAAGATCATCTGCATGTTACGCCTCAGAGTGCGCATCTGCTCCCTCCCAAGTTTCATTAGATCGGTTCCATCAAACATGATGCTCCCCGCATTTGGCTCGAGAAGTCTTAGGATAGTCCTTCCCACCGTAGTCTTTCCGCACCCAGACTCGCCGACCAATCCCAAAGTTTCAGCGTTGCTTATTGCAAAGCTCACCCCGTCAACAGCTCTCACCCAACCGATCCTTCGCCTCAGTATTCCTCCTCGAATCGGGAAATACTTGAAGAGTTGTTTCACATCAAGAAGGTTCTGAGGCATCTGTGCTCGTCTCCGGTTAACTGTGCAAAAGACACGAAACGTAGTGTCCGTTCTCTACTTCGACCAGTGAGGGTACTTTTTCGCTGCAGCGTGATGTAGCATTGGAGCATCTAGGATGAAAACCGCAGCCGCTAGGGGGATTCAACATGTCGGGGACCGATCCCGGAATGATGTCTAGTCTTTCTCTATTCTCAGCGAGTTTGGGGATCGAGCCTAGTAAACCTCTAGTGTACGAATGAAGCGGTTTGCTGAATAGACTCTTAGTGTCCGAGTACTCGACGATTCGACCCGCGTACATTACAGCAACCTTATCGCAGAATTCCGCGACCAGGCCTAGGTGGTGAGTGATTAACAGGAAGGATGCACCAATCTTGCTCTTCATATCTTTCATTAAATCTACAATTTGCGCTTGAACCGTGACGTCGAGCGCCGTGGTTGGTTCATCGGCCATGAGCAAGACTGGGTTGCAGGCTAAGGCCATGGCGATCATGGCGCGCTGTCTCATCCCGCCGCTCAATTCATGAGGATAACTATGAGCAACTTTCTCTGGGTCTGGAATGGCGACAACCTCTAGCATTTTGACTGCCTTGTTCCACGCCACACTTGCCCTGTCCCCTCGCGAGGCAGTCGGGGGATTATCTTTGTGAGCGCTTAGATCTGCTATGGTTCGGTCGAGTTTCAGGAGTTTCGAAATGAAGCCTAACCCTTTGCTGTCAAGTTCCGCCTTTCTTTTCTTTAGTCTACTTATCTTGAATTGCAGAGCCTCTGCGTCCAAATCTTGGTGGATTAGAATCACCTCTGCTATTTGGTCCCCTATCTTCAAGACTGGATTGAGTGATGTCATGGGCTCTTGGAAGATCATCGAGATCCTATCGCCGCGAATCTTTCGGACATCTTCCTCTGTGATCTTCAGGAGATTCATTTTCTCGAAGAGGGCTTCTCCATTAACTATCCTTCCAGGCGGTTGAATCAACCTCAAGATCGAGAGAGCCGTAACACTCTTACCGCATCCTGTCTCGCCGACCAGCCCCAGAGTCTCACCTTTTGAAATGGAGAAGTCCACTCCTTGAAGAGCCTTCACAACGCCGGAGAAGGTCTTGAATTGTGTTTCTAGGTTTCTCACCTTCAGGAGCGTATTATCCGCTGCATGGTTCTCAGAGTTTGTCTGTACTTTTCGCAACTGGCCCTCACCCAGACCAATTGTCATAGTAGTTACATGGTCCTTTTGCCTTTTCGTTCCTTACATCTCCGAGAGCAATCAATTCTGGTCCATTCACAATGAACGTGGCGAGAGAAGACCACGACTAGCGGAGGTCCATCGCGGTTTACCCCGGCGATTCACATTGGCATTAGATCGGTTCAGAAGACAACTGAAACTCCGATACGTGGAAGTCAGCTTTTTCAAGCAATAGAAAAAGTATGTTCTTACCATCGTTCTGTTCGTCAAAAACAAATAGAGGACGGGCAGGGGAGTCCCTACCAGTCCTTAAAGGAAAACTCGTGTAGCGAAGCGGACAGAACCATTGTGCTTCATGAGACCAGCGCAACAGAGGAGTGCCGACCAGTTCAGTACTGGCATTAGTTCTAGTAGACCAATTGCCTGTGAGGACTGTTTCACATCAACCGAAGCTCCTTTCATCCATATTGTTTCGTCATGCCTCACGCCGACGCCGTGCACAGTCTTTCTGGCTGCGTATACTTGAGGTTCGAAGTATAGGAATATTCGAGGGGCGTCGTTCCAAGCAATCTGCATCGCATCTTTGTAGAGCGCTTTCCGAGCCTCTGGGTCTATAGTCGTTCTAGCCTTAAAGTACAATTGATCATACTGCGGGTTTTCGTAGAAAGTCGGCTCCAATCCACTAGGTGGCCATGCGGCTTTCGTTAATTCGTTCAAGCTTCGGTCGGCATCAAGTGTCACTCCACCTAGCCCCGTGAACTGCAGCTGCATATCCGACTTGTCAACTGTCAGGGCGTTCTTTGCCTGGATCGCTGCCCACTCAAGCGGCTCCACTTTGACTTTGATGCCAACCTGAGACAGGTAAGACGCGACTGCTTCGACCACTTCGTCCCCCATAAGCCACCTTCCCATGCCATATCGTAAAGTAACTTCGAATCCGTCAGGGTACCCTGCGTCCTTAAGCAGCTGCTTGGCTTTGACGGGGTCGTAGGCATAAGGCCCTACCTTGGCGTAACCGAAGGATCTATCGTTTATGGGAGCATCCATTACTTGGGCTCTGCCTTTGAAGATTCGCTCGTTTATCGCGTTCTTGTCGACGGCATAGTTGAGTGCCTGTCTAACCTTAACATCCTTCAACGGGCCCCATTTCGTGTTCAGTGTTACGTGCATGGCTCTGGTTGGTATGCCGTAGATTAGTTGGATGTCGGGGTTCTTCTCCAGTCTCGGTATGTCGGGGGGTGGAACAGCGTATACAAAGTCAACTGTGCCTGATTCCAAAGCCATCAGTCTTGCTCCGGATTCAGGAATGGGTTTTACGATGACTGTGTCTATCTTGGGTTTGCCGCCCCAGTACTGATCGTTCGCTGTTAGTTTGATGTGATCTCCTCTGACATATTCAACTAGCTTGTATGGTCCCGTACCGGCGAGTTGCTGACTGAACGTGTCGCCCAGTCTCTTTACTTGGCTGGGGCTGACGATTGAAGATGGAGCATACCAAAGCAGTCTCATGAACGGTGCGTATGGGTCGGTCTTGATGACGGCGGTATAGGTGTCTTTCACATCAATTGATTTGATCATACTGTATGCAGACGCAGCTGCGCCTCCGGTCTTGGGGTCTAATAGTCGTTCCAATGTGAACTTGACAGCTGTTGCATTGAATGCTGTTCCGTCATGGAATTTCACTCCCTGCCTCAAGTACAATGTCCAAGTAGTCGCGTCGGGCGTGGATTCCCATCGCTCCACAAGAAGAGGTATCAACTCTCCGGTCTGATAGTCTGCATCGACAAGGGTCTCCGTGATCAAACGGATGATCCCTAGATTTGGCATCCCAGTTGCTTTCTGTGGGTCGAGAGTGGAGGGTTGAGTTCCCATACTAATTGTCAGAACAGCTGGCGGAGAAGGCCGAGTTGAAAGAGGACCTGTAACCAAGTATGCGGCGAAAAGAACTACAAGGATCGCAACGCCGAGTCCGATGTACTTTAGTTTGCTTTTATTTCCAATTGACTTGGTCATAATTCAGCTCAGTCAACGTATAGCGGTTGGACATGTTATAGATTTAATCTAAATACAACATATTCTAGTTCACAACTTGTCCGACGCTCGCAGACTTTGAGATTGCTCTTCCGAGATGTTCAGAGATGAAAGTTCCGATCCTTTTTTACTCATCTTAATTTCCACTGATCGTGCCCAAAGTGTAATTAACTTAGTGAGCTTGTATTGCCCAACCGAAACAGTATGTTATCACAAAAATATTTTAGTCCGAAACAATTGACGCGAGAAGAGTATGTGACGCTACCTCTCGAGAAACGCCTCATCCCTCTAAGCAAGACGGAAGATGAACGGGCAAAAGAGCTCCAAGGAAAATTATTGAAGATCGATATCCACTGTCACGGCGTTATTGAATTTCCTTATACGCATTTGCCCACCCTACCACTCTCACCTCCAGTCTGGTCGGGTTCGCCTATTTTCCTGGACGGACGAATACCTGACCCGCTGCCTAGTGAGGTAGCTAACTTTCTATTTGCTCTAAGGCAGTATCCATTGGAGACCTACGTAAAGCACTACAAAATTCATTGGGAAGGACTAAAGCAGGCTAACGTATCCGCTGTCCACCTAATTGTTAGCCCAGCTGTTGAGGATTTCCTAAAGACGATGTACCTCCTTGGTTTCACCTTTGCTGATATCCATAACAACCCACTTGGGAAAGCTGCCTATTGCGCTGAAGATATCAGAGCCGCGAAGAAAGAAGGAAAGATCGCGTTCCTGGCGGCCAGCGAAGCCAATCCCTTCGCGAATGTTCTGGACAGAGTGACAATACTTTATGGGCTCGGGCTCAGACAGGCCGGAATGACATTTGAGCAGGCTAACTATTCGGGTAGCGGTGCTTCTGACCAAAGAAACGCAGGTCTAAGCAATTGGGGGGTCCAAATCGTCAAGAAGATGAACGAGTTGGGAATGATAATTGATCTATCACACTCCGGCAAGAAGACCACTCTGGACACTATCGAGAAATCTGCTGACCCAGTGACGCTTAGTCATAATGGGGCGTCAGGTGTCTTTCCCAAGGGTCCCAGATGCAGAGATGACGAGGTGTTGAAGGCTCTTGCTGGGAAGGGCGGAGTCATCGGGATAAGCGCTGTGCCAAACGCTCTGAGTGATGCTCGCAGGCAGGGCATGAAGAACTGGTTTGATCATGCAGACTATTGCGTAAACTTGATGGGGATAGATCACGTCGCCGTCGGGATGGACAACAGTTGGGAAGACCATGTAGGATTTCATAAGCTATACTTCGGCAAGTCAGGGTCTGAGATGCCTGCCTACTACATGGAAGGGCTTGAAAGCCCGACCGAGTCTTGGCATAACATAATCCGCGTCTTCGTTGCGGAAGGATACTCCGACCAAGAAATTGAGAAGATAACTGGGGCTAACGCTCTAGGCCTTATTGAGAAAGTAGTGGGTTGACGTCGATAGAAAGGGTGGTGCTTGAGAAACGAAGACAGTAGCTGTGGAGTTCCAAAAGGGCGGAAAATTCATCACGCAATTACTTGAGAAGGAAGCACCGACAAATTCGAAGATGCTCTGGGACGCGTTGCCCTTCGAGGGGCAGGCTGTTCATTCGATTTGGTCTGGTCACGGAGTAATGGTGAAGACCCCCTTCAAACCTGCCGTGGAGAATCCGCTAGTAGTCATTCAACAAGGCATGATCGGATTCCTGCCACACATCCCCGGTCTTCCTGGTTCTCAGGAAGCAGAACTAACCTTCGCAATGGGCTACCTCCGTCCACGCACCCCTTACACAGGTGAAAGCCCGCTCTACGTACTCGGAAGGATGAATGGAACATTCGAAGAACTCCGTGAAGTTAGCAAGAGGATTCAGAGACAGGGAATGGAGACGCTTCGAATCAATCGTGTCGCCGAAACATAATGGGAGAGTTGAAATGAGCTTAAAATCACCGTTTCTATCCCGCTCGGATTATCTGAAACTTCCCGTACAAGAAAGGTTCAAGCGAACGATTGAGCTTTCTGGGTCCGAGGAAGAAAGAGCCAAACAACTGCACAAGAAACTAATCGCAATTGATTTGCATACCCATATCACTACTCACCATGAAGAGAGCGGCTGGGAAAAGGATAGAGAACGCCTTAAGACCTCAGGACTCACTTGCGTCTTAGAAGCCTTGGATCATCTCCTCAATCCCGCTGAAGACTTCCAAGTGAGCTTGGAGCAGATTGGAGCTACATGCACCCTGATTAGGCAGACGCCTGGCTTCTGCCTCGCGCTGTCAGCCGATGATATTCGCCAAGCCAAGCGCGATGGCAAAGAAGCCCTGATGCTACAACTTGAGCCCCAAACCCTCGGCCCGGTCGCTAATCGTGTAGACATTGCCTATGATCTTGGAATTCGGTGCATGCTTCTTACCTTCAACACTCGCAACTTCTTGGGTGATGGGTGCGGAGAAAGGACTGACAGTGGACTAAGCCACCTCGGGCTCGATGTCGTCGAGAGAATGAACAAGGTTGGGATGCTCATTGACCTATCTCACTGCGGCGAAAAAACTGCCATGGATGCAATCGAAGCCTCGAAGGATCCAGTTCTGATCAATCATGCTGGCGCTAGGGCTCTGTACCCGAACATGATGCGGCTCAAAACGGACGAGCAAATTCACGCTTTGGCTGAAAAGGGCGGCGTCATCGGGATCTCAGCGATACCGAACCAACTGTCCAACGCTAAGAGACAAGGAATTCACGATCTCCTCAATCATGTCGACTATGTTCTCAAGCTCGTCGGTGTAGATCATGTGGCGATCGGACTCGACATCCATTTTGATGATCACGTAGCATTCCATCGGAAGCTGCAGACCATAATGAAAGGTACTGGACAGCAGTTGAACGCAGAATACATGGAAGGTCTTGAGAACCCGGAAGAATGGCCAAACATCACACGTGGACTTATCTCAAGAGGATATTCCGATCAGGAGATAGAGAAGATCATCGGCGGAAATGCGCTTAGAATCATAGAGCGCGTCATTCGTTGATTGAGAAAATCTGAAAGACAACTAACGCTTGCCATTCCCAGTGCTTCAGTAGTTCATCCAGTGCTTTGTACACTTGAGCTTCCGTTTGAGTCATTCGCGGTGAGCCCGATCACTTGAGCGCAACAGAACATCGCAGTTCTCCAATTGGGAACGTCGATCTTGCGTCCTCCTGACGCCTATCGTGCATAATAACAACCGCGAGGGAGGATTAGAGTGTCATGAATATGGGTGCCATAAGCTAGGCGCTATGAGGGACTTGGATGGATTATGTTAATTTGGGGAAATCGGGCATCAAGGTTTCACGAATTTGCCTTGGGTGCTGGTCCTTCGGTAATTTTCAGGAATGGATGATCGACATCGACAGGGCGAGACCGATAATCGAAAGAGCTATCGATCTTGGCGTGAACTTCTTCGATACTGCAGACTCCTACTCTTTTGGACGATCTGAAGAAATACTTGGCGAAGTTGTGAAAGGTAGACGGGCCGACTTGATCATAGCCACCAAAGTCTTCTTTCCAATGAGTGACAAACCGAACGACAGGGGACTATCACGAATTCATATTATGAAACAAATAGATGAATCACTTGATCGGCTGAGTACTGATTATGTGGATCTTTACCAGACGCATCTGTGGGACAGCGAGACGTCGATTGATGAAACCCTACGCACCCTAGACAGCCTAGTCCGAATTGGAAAGGTTCACTATGTTGGCGCATCTAACATGAGTGCGTGGCAGCTCTCAAAATCCTTACGCACTTCCGAGAGATTGGGTCTTACGCGCTTCGTCAGCATGCAGAACCACTACAACTTATGCTATCGCGAGGAGGAGCGAGAAATGATACCTCTCTGTCGTGAAGCCGGAATTGGATTCCTTGCTTTCAGCCCGTTAGCGAGAGGGTTTCTCTCAGGCAAGTACACGCGTGACGAGGCACCTAGGGAAGCGCGTTATCGTTCGGACCCCAAACTAATCAAGAAGTTCTTTAGACCAGAGGATTTTGATGTAGTGGAAGAAGTTGTTAGAGTAGCTAAGGAGAAAGATGTGACACCCTCCCAGATTGCGATTGCATGGCTGCTTCAAAAGGGAGTGGTCTCACCAATAGTTGGGGCAACCCGAATACATCACATAGAGGAAGCCGTTGAGGCGCTAGGGGTACGTCTCAAGGCCGACGATATTCGTCGATTGGAGGCTCCATACAAGCATAACCCTGAGCCTCAAGAAGACTGGAAATTCTCTCCATTGGCGAAACCAGTGAAAAATTAACGACTTTTCTCTGTTCGATTACAGAGACATTCCAACTTGTCGATCAGCATCGGTCAGTTGGTTTCTCGCATCAACTCTTTGGACTTTCTTATGACTTCATCTAACGCGCCATAATCCATAGATGGGGGTTCGCTGTTTTGAGGTCGGTTGTCACGAAGCCATGCCACCGTGGCCTCAAGTGCTTTCCGCGTTGGAACTATATCCTTGTATCCTAAGTCAGCCTTAATCTTGCTAATGTCTAGGAGCAAATGCGGTTCGATATCGAATGGATCGCAAGAGAACGGTCTGCCCTGTGTTCGTTCAGCTCTTGGCATCAGAGCGCGGGGTACGGATACAATCTCCCATTCATGATCCATGATCTCGCCAATCATCCGCACAATCTGCCTAACGCTGTAGGTACTTTCATCGCACGCATTGTAGACTTCTCCTTCTGCTCTTGTATTCTCCAGTGCAAGCACAATAGAGTGAGCCATGTTTTGCATGTATCCACGAGAGAATAATGCCGCTCCTCCATCGGGGACCGCAATTTGCCTACGTCCGTCCAGTACCTGTCTCACGTAGTACCAGTCCCGAGGCGTAGGGTCTCTTGGACCGTAGATCGCTGGCCATCGCAGAATCGTAGTAGAGAAATATCCGTTACTTTGCGCTTCTCGGATCTTTTCTTCAACCAAGATCTTTTCATAATCCGATTCGTAGAAGTGAAGTTGTTTCTTCTTCGGGGCGTTTTCGGGAATCGGCGCAGGCTGGAGACTCGGTCGGTGGTTCCACGCCGCCTCGTAGGCCTCATAGACGTCATAGCTGCTTATGCAAATGTACCGTCGGATCTTCTTACGAAAGGCTTGCGCGACAGCATCCACATCAGCACCACTGACCGCGATCATATCAATGACTGCATCAACGTTCAACTCGCTCATCTGCTTCTTGAACACGTCACGATCCTTTCTATCACCGAGCACTTGCTTTGCTCGGGCGGAAAAAGCGACCTTGCTCTGCCCGCGATGGTAGCAGATTACTTCATGCCCTCTGTCCAGGAGCTCTTCCACTAGATAAGGGCCGCAGCGTCGCGTACCTCCTATGATAAGAACTCTCACAGTTACTCTTTTGTTATGCGAACAAGTTTCTCCTAATAACTTGACTGGCAAATTTCCTTTCTAGAAATCAGTCCTATGATCCGGCTCTCTGCTTCATATTGTTCCAGAGATTCGGCCCATGCAAGTATTCCTTTAGTCCATGGCCACTTTGTTCCCGCTGAGCGCTATCAACTCGATGATTCTTCGCTGCGGCATTTCCTGTCCTAACTGCAATGCATTTCGTAATTGACGCCTTGATAAGCAAGAGATTCGTGGAGAAAATCAGCATCAAGTATACGTCTGATAGCAGTGAAATCCGTAACCGAGAACGAGTCCTGCGAACTTTGGAGAAATCTGACACACCAATTCTAACTGGTATGCAAATCTACCACAACTATGTCAGACCACATGAAGCACTGAACGGTAGGACTCCGAGTGAAGCGGCAGGGATAGAAATTAAAGGCAAGAACAAGTGGCTGACCCTAATAGAGAACGCGAGCCTCAAACGGAGAGCTGCGACTCCAGAAATCAGCTCCGGCTAATTCGGTAGAATTTCAACACACTACTTGAGATCCCAAGTTTCTGGGAGATGATTTCCCTTGCGTGCTCTTCCATCTCTTCGACAGCGACTTCGACTTTGCTCATATCTGCTTTTTGTAAATCTTCGCTACCGAAGTATTTCTTAGCAGCAGAGACGGTTCTTTCCCATGTGAGTCTCGGATGGCTGAACATGTGCCGCAAGGTTTGTTCCTTTTCGCTCTGCTGATTCGCGTACTCGATTATCTTATAGAGATTCAACACTTGGTCTAGTAGAGTAGTTACACGGGATGCATAGTAGTAATCCAGCAACTTCAAATCGTCTTGCATTTCTCCGTTCTGACAAGATAGCGCTGTGCTCACTTTGGGAGCCGTTAGGTCTACATCAAGGAGATTGGGTGAAGGAAGGAATTTGAAACGCAACTTAGATCGAATTGTTCTTAACTCCTCACCAGCTTGGTTGATCGTGACAAATCGGTCAGGTTGAACTCTCGTTTGACTGCCGATTAAGAAGGTAAGCAAGAGACTGAGTTTCCTGCTTATATGTAGAATTTCTAGGATTGAATCATCATTGCCATTGTGAGGAAGCACAATATCAATCCCTTCAAGTCTGTCCACAGCTTGACCAGCTACTCGTCCAGCGTTTACGGTTTTTCGGAAGATGATGGCACGATTTCCTTTGGAGGTTTTTGAGATTAAGGGAGGAGGTGTCACTCCACAAATCGCTTTCACTCCGATCTCGCGTTGCTTCTGCTTTGTGTCTCGGGTAAGTTCCATCTTGCACCTATGAGAAGTAACTCTGCGCATACTTATGAACCGACGCATCACGTTATCTTATGTGGTGTACAGTTCCCCTCAATGGAGTGCTTACATTATGCATCTGTTCCACTTAGGATAACCATACGAGTTTTTCAACCGAAAATTCACAGCGAGAAGGTTGAAGCCATCAACCGCTTTTTCACAGGGGGAACCGTCAACCGTGAACTTCACGTTACCTTACGTAACAATATTTATATCGGCGTGTTACTATTGGTAACAAATATCGAAGTGAGGTGAACGTTGAAGATGTCTGAAGACGATGAATTCTTCCCTTGGTTTAGGTCGCGAAGAGGACGCCGGTCGCCATCCTCGCCATTTGGCTGGATGGACAGGTGGTTCAGTGACTTCGATGATGTCTTTGAACGTATGTTCCAGGATATGGCGAAGGGTATGCCAAAGGAGTTCATGAACGAAAAGAAATTGCCAGACGGATCAACTATCCGCCAGTACGGACCATTCGTTTACGGTTACTCAATGTCCATGGGCCCAGACGGTAAACCCATAATCCAAGAGTTCGGCAACGTCAAGCCAAGCAAGAAACCCGGAGCGTTCGGATTCGAACAGCCCGCACTTGAGCCACAGGACGCCCGCGAACCTCTGGTCGATGTAATGAATGAATCCGATCAAGTTCGCGTAGTTGCAGAGCTGCCGGGCGTTGAGAAATCCGAAATAAAGACAACGATATCCGAAGACACATTAACCATCAAGGTCGACTCTGCTGGTCGCAGATACTACAAGGACGTTCAACTTCCATCCAATGTCGACCCAGATAGTTCCAAGGCGTCATACAATAATGGAGTCCTAGAGATCATGCTCCGCAAGCTCGAACCCAAATCTAAGGGCAGAGAAATCAGGATCGATTAAATCCAAACGACCTCCCGCCTTCTTTTTTCTCCCGTTTTTCTAATTCTAGGCGTGATCACGAATCGATGGATCTGCAGAATTAGCGATGTGAGTCGGTCTTTCCGCGTTTCTCTGAGAAAAGAAAGGAAGGGACAGAGGTCGGTTTCCAGGGTCTTCTCTCTACTTGGATTTCATGACAGCGGATCCTACGATCCCGATTAGGCCGATCAGTAGAGTGGCTTCGCCGACTCCCGCCATGGCAGCTCCATGGGGTGTCAGAGCTGGATACAATGCCATGCCTGGTGCGTCTAGCAGGAAGACGATCCCTAGTATGATTGAGAGCGCTGAGATTCCTACGGTAACCTTGTTGACTTTCTTGTAGAACGCCAAACCGACTAGTCCGAAGATTATTGCTAGTGCAGAGCCTATGTAATGGCTTGTGGGGTGCATTGCGCC
>Ga0315282_10001354_pt1 | contig 46305 bp, 45 predicted proteins | sample YL17G07_20_MG_FD_203693 | JGI IMG/M metagenome (GOLD analysis project Ga0315282, IMG submission 203693) | Sediment microbial communities from Yellowstone Lake, YNP, Wyoming, USA - YL17G07_20 | ecosystem: Environmental > Aquatic > Freshwater > Lake > Sediment | place: USA: Wyoming | collected...
GACTTGATTTTCGCCCCGAAGCGCGCGATGCCCGGGAGGAAAACCCGCTCGAAATAATCATAGCCAGGGGATTTCATGACATGCGTCCCGCCGACAATGCGGAGCTCGCTTTCCTTTGAAGCCCCAAGAAGTATGGGGATGAGCGTCTGGGCGACAAGGGTCACCGAGCCTGCGGTCCCGATATCGAACTCGTATTTCCCGCCCACGATAGGGCCGGGCTCGAAAACAAGCTCCCTCGACCCGATCTCAGCCCCGGTCAGCGTCCCGCGGCAGACGTTCCTGACAGCCTTGCAGGCAGTGAGGTGCTGGGGCTGGAGGCCCGGGTTCGGGCGGTTCGCCCGGATATCGGTGATTTTGACCGGTTTTTGGGTTATGGCCGATAGGGTGAGAGAGGTGCGGATTATCTGCCCACCCCCTTCGCCGTATGAACCGTTTATCTGAATCATGGCACCACATCGGTGCGAAGGGGGGCCATGGCCGCAGCCATGCAACCACCTTCGCCGTACGAACCGTTTATCTGAATCATGGCACCACATCGGTGCGAAGGGGGGGCCATGGCCGCAGCCATGCAACCCCCTTCGCCGTACGAACCGTTTATCTGAATCATGGCACCACATCGGTGCGAAGGGGGGCCATGGCCGCAGCCATGCAACCACCTTCGCCGTATGAGCCGTCGATTTCAATAGTCATGGATAAACCAGCCTCAGTAAGTTTTCAACCTGAGTAACACTAGTGAGGTAATAAAAATTAGGCCAGCGCATCGCTGCGCTGGCAAGGCGACCAGTTATCCTCCCATGCACTCAAAATAAGTGTGCGGTATGACTTAGTTCCACAATATATATAAAGTTACTGCATATAGTGTCAGTCCATATAGGACTATGTCTCAAATAGGGGAAATTCCCCATATTAGCTACAATACCACACCCTAGGACCGCATCTTTTTCAGGAGCGGATAGAACTTGTCGGCGCTCAGCCAACCGCATCCTATCTGGTTCGCGAACTTTATCGCGCCTTCGTCGGACGAAACGAGCGTCGCCTCGAGCTCCTTGGCCAGCAGCACCAGCTCGAAATCCTCCTTGCTGTCGATTATGCCGGCGCGCATGGATTCGCGGTACTTATCGCGGAGTTTGCGGAGCTTGACGTCGTTGTCCGGGTGGTTGTCTTGCGCGAACTCCTCGGCGAGCCGCAGGCCCTTGTTTATCCTGCTCCGGACATCATCTATGAAATCGTACAAGACAGCGGCAGGCAGGTAGATGCTATAGGTGTTCGGCGGCCGCTTCTTCACGACTAGATCAAGGGATTCCATGGCATCGGCCTTGACGAAATTCGACAGCTCCTTGAAAATGGACGGCGGGATATAGACGTCGATATCGAGCCCCTCGACCATCTTGATGAACGTCAGGACAGCCTCGGTCGGGTCCTTGCCCAGCTTCCCGCGCGCGAGCGGATTGACGAAAAGCGAGGTGTCTATCACGTATTTCCTTGCTGGCATAACACGTAGAGGAAGTTAAGGTTTATATTAGATAAGTTTGACGAGGCCCCTGCCTATTTCAGGTATGTTGCCTCCGAAGAGAGCAGTCGTGTTGAGCACGAACGTCAACAAGATCGTGAACGCGATGAGCGGGAAGATGCAGATGGCGAAGATGATGTGCTTCGAGAGCGAATCGACCTGGATCGTGAGCATGTCTATCAGCTTCGGGTAGTTGGCTTTCACTGCATTCACATGCTCATCAGCGCGTCCGAGGCTCGTCCCGCATTGCAGTATCGTGAGATCCGGCGCAGCAGGGAGGATGCATGCGTACTGGACGTCCGTCGCGGTCGGATTGACCACATCGGACCTGACATGCGGCAGGAATATGGTGGCGGATGTGATATAGGCGAGCGGGAACACGAAGTACAGCCCGAACGCGAGCGCCATCACATAGGCGCCTGCGCCGCGGGTCGGAGGGAATGCCCGCAGCACCACCCCGATGGAGAAGAAGAAACCTGCGTAATACTTGACGAAATTGAACGTATGGACGATTATGTAATAGACGTACATGTAGAAGCTGAGCGACTGCGCGGTGTTCATTATGCGCTCCTCCAGCCATTTCAACCCGAAACCGGATGCGTGCTCTGACATGAATATCTCCATGTATAGCGAGGTCGCCACCCCTATCGGAACCTCGAGGGCATAGAGCACGTTCATGGCCCGCTGGACGCATTTCGCCGGGGCTTCCATGTACAGCTTCATCCAGTCGATGAGGGTCGTCATGCCAGCGGTATTGGGGAACCGGATGTCTGTGCATGATCCGGTCGTCTGCACATTGAGGGAGATGGCATACATGCAGCTGGCCATGCTGCCATTGGGGTCGCTGAGCAGCGGTTCGACGACCCCGATTATGGTTCCGATGGTCATGACGATGACGACCGTCGACACCGCATAGACGAATTCGGCTTTCGCCACCTGCTCTAGGTTCCGCAGGCCGAATACCCTGGATAGCATGATGAGCATGGTGCATGCCACGACTGAAAGCGCGGATATGGCTATGGATATCGCGACCCAGTCGGCGTAGAAAGATCCTATGAATGCCATGCCATCATCCCATCATCTTATGCCTCATCTCATAATCCATCCATGCTTCATCTCATACTCCATCTTATTACATCCCTATATTCCATATCCCATATCATATCATGCGCGTGAGCGATGTCACGTCGACCTCTTCACCCAATATCTTGCTCATGTCTCTGGCCGCCTGCGTGAACAGCAGGACGTTGAATGTCGGGAGTATGAACCCGATCACGAACGCCCATGCTATGCAGGAGGCAGGGACCATCAGGAACGTCAACATCGTAGTGCCTACCAGGTTCTTAAAAAGCGTGCCTATGCTGCCGAACACGCCGCTCATCAGGCCTGTGACCGATGAACCCGCATCCGAGAAGCTGTTGCCGAAGAACCGCGTGAACACCCCCTGGAAACCGCCTGCGCCCGTGTCGCTTATGTAACTGACGAGCATGGTATTGAATGATACGAGCGGTCCCATGGACGAATTGTACAGCATGCAGTAGGATATCACGGATATCGCCGGGAAGAAGAACAGGAACGCCAGGGCCACGCCTATGAGCGTGCCGCCTATCCTGCGGGTAGGCGTGAAGCAGCGCAGGAATATGCCGGCAGGCAGGTAGAATTTGAGGAACGCATCCAGGGCGAAAAGATAGACGACGGCCTGGGCGTGGTTTATGACGAACGCTATCGAGAGCGTCACGCTCATGTTGTAGAGCACCTGCTTTAGGGGCGAGGCGAACCCGGCCATGGGAGAGGCGACGAGCCCGACCCCGAGGGGGCGCGCGTACGGCGTCACTGACGCGACCTGGTCCACATAAATGTTCATGACGTAATTCATGTTCAGCCAGCCGGATATGTCATCGTCGACCTGCTTGTAGAATGCGGCCGTGGCTTCGTATATGTTGGTGTCTGGCTCGATACCGGAGGGCAGCAGTTCCTTAGGCACTAGGATCGAGATCCGCAGGTCGGATATGCCGGCGACAGCGCCCAGGATGAATATCACGAGTATGCCTGATATGAAAAGCTCCATGAGCTCCTGCTTGACGTAGGTGTAAAGCTGCGGATTGCGGAAAAGCGCAGCCCATACGTACAGGAAGGCGAGTATGACAGCTGACGTGCTGAGCGCGAGGCCTGCCAGGGCCGCCCATCCCCATAGGCCGGCGGAGCCTCCTGCGAGCGAAGCGCTTCCGGATATTATATCGGTCGGTGTCAGAAATGCCATATGCGATACCTCATATGATTTTCAGGAACGACATGAAATTCACATCCGCCCTGAAGAAGCTGGCGATCTCCCTCGCTGCGGTCAGCGTCACGAAAATATTGAGGAATGGCAGGAACAGGCCTATTATCACGATGTAATACACCGAATTCCGCACCAGCTCGAATGCGACCGACAGCGCGCCCCCAAGGAAGAACGGTATGAAAACGCCGCCCATGAGCATCATCACTATGACGATCGGCCCTGCCACGTTCATGATACCGCTCTTGTTGATGAAACCGCTCAGCACCTTCTCCGGATTGACGAGGTTGTGGGCCATGATCTTGTGGGCCTCGTAATCTATCAGGAACATGAGCGGGTAGATGAATGCGAGCGCGAACGAGAGGGCGAGCAGCGCCTCGCCCGCGTTCCTGGTTATATGGAAGGCGCGCATCAGCAGGCCGACCGGGATGAAGAAGGTCCACATCCACCGCTTTATGAAGCAGAGGGTGATGACATGCATGAGCCATTCGGTAATCGCCAGTGAGAGGAAGTGGAGCGAGCTCCCGAGCAGGTCCACGATGGGCTTGAGCATCGGCCCCATGTTGAACGAGTACATGGCGCGCCAGGTAACCCCGAACCACATGGTCGCGGAATATATGGTATGGATGACCATGTTGTATATCAGCAGCATGCTGTAGTTGGTGACCATGTCTCCCACCATCTGCCTGGAGAATGCCATGGCGGTATCGATTATGACCGGATTATTGGAGTATATGGGATCCCTGCTGCCGGCTGATGCCAGTGAGTACCATGTATCCCCCGAGAGCAGGAGGGCGATGATGAACATCACCCTCAGGACGCTGAGCCCGGTCTGGAAAAGCTCGTCCTTGGCCATCGCGATGAGCTGCGGGCTGCTGAAGAACTGGCCGGCCATGTAGATCAGGGCGATGCCTATCACGATTATCATGATGGCGGTGATTGTGGGGGCGATCCAGGTCTCGATTATGAGCTGCGCACCGGTCTGGCTCGCGCCGAGCCAGTTGTTCCCGCAATTGTCGGCGGGTTTGAAATTGTCGAAGACCATGTTGAATGTCTGGCGCCCGCCCTGGCCGGCGGCGCTTCCCGCGCTCACGAAATCGCTCACCGTGTTCTGGACTGTTGAAACCGTGTCGTCGAAATACCCTTTGAATGTATTGTCGTTTGGGTTGCTTGAACCAGACGACGCATCTGCCATGCACGGCTGGGAGAGCAGGAGCAAGACGAACAAGGCGAGAGTGATTGTCTTTCCAGTTGTCATAGGGTCATATCAACCTCGTCAAACCTGCGATCTCTATGTCGCCTCCGAAGGTGACTGAAAGCGAGCGTATCGCGGCTATGGTGGCCAGAAGCCCGAACAGCGAGAAGAATGTCGTCCAGAACGTGAGGCGCGCCAGGATATCCAGCGGGCCTCCCGGCTCCCAGACGAAAGACACGTAGTTGTCGATGAAGCTCTTCTTGGACACCTCCCCGAACCAGGTCATGGTTGCGCCGTACGCGCCCTTCATGGCAGCGTCCTTCTGATCATCGGAGGCGCCCCGGAACGCATTGCTCGAGAGATCCACGGGGGACGCGAGAGGATTCCCGGCCGCGTCCTTCCCTTTCTCCATAGCTTGGGTGAACTTGTTGCCATTGTCGGTGTCCATGGACTCGTCTTTCCGCAGCTCGGATCTGTAAGCGGCAGTGCTGACCTTGCCCGTCCCTCCAGGCATGTGGATGTCTCCGGTCACGTACATCAGGTTCGCTATCGGAGGGTCGAGGTTGTTGGCCGGATCCGGATTGGCCTTGTCGATGTGCCACTGGGCTTGGACATAGGGGTCGTTCTTTATCTCGAGCACGATGAGGGCGCCCAGCGCATAGAATGACGGCAGCACGAAATAAAGCGACAATGCTATCGCGAGCAGCAGGCCGCCCAGCTTGCGGGTGAACGGGAACGTGCGGAGAAGAACCCCGACCACGAACATGGATGGGAAGAGCGCGGTGGCGATGAACCTGAGGAACACCTCCTGGAACTTCATGAGCATCATGAGCTTGGTTGTCCAGTCGAACACCATCTCTTTTATCTTGTTCCCGATGGTGTAGAACCCCCTCCAGGGGTTGAACGTGAAGAAACCGCGCTTCTCGAACACGAACTCCACGTTTATCGTGAACTCGGATTTTATCGTCGTTTCGATGTAGGCGAGGTAGGTGTCGAAGGCGAAACTCTTGCCCTCCTCGAACATGTCCCGCATGAACCAGATGCCCAGGCGCATGTGGCACGACTCCACGCTGTTATAGACCGAGCTCGACGCGTCCGCTATCTCAGGGCCGCAGATATCGAGTTTTCGGTATTCCCTGGTCTGCGTTATCAAGCCGAAGTCCGTGGTCGGTATGTATGCTGTGGTGACGCTGTTCCCTCCGGAATTCGACACCCCGAGAGCGCCCTGCACCACGGAGTCGATGAGGGGAAGCCCTGCCACCACCATGCCCACGATTATCGCCGAGTAGAATATCTCGGTCAGCTCCATCTTGGCCCAGGACTTCATCTTGTCGTTCATGAGGAGCTCGGAGAGCATGTAGACTATGGCGACGAGGCAGGTCGTGATGCCGAGCGCAACGCCGGCGAACCAGACCCATGCCCCCCACATCTCCCAAAGACCCATATCACACCTTGGCAACAATGAATTTCGTCATCGCGTTTATGAATGCTATCGTGATCATCATGGAGAGCGCGGGCATGAAAAGCCCTATCAGCGACAGCTCAGCCACATAGCGCATGATGGGTATGAACTCCGACATGGATGCGGCGTTGAGAAGGCCCTCGGAGACGAATCTCGCGAGGGTATCGCCGAAACCCTTCGCCCCTGGAAGCAACTTGAATACCGGGTTCGCATTCGTGTTCAGCAGATACCCCCAGAACCCGTATTTGAACGGCCCGCAAAGCGACTGTATCAGGAGGGTCGGGCACGGCGCGCCCGGCACGGTCTTTGAGCAGTAGGGCTTGGCCCCGATGTCCTCGAACACCTGCTTGTTGATTATGTAGGTCGTGGGGAAGATTATCTGCAGACCGATGGCGAGCGAGATTATGAACGCGCCCGCATCCCGGGTTGGCGGGAAGAAACGGAGCGCGAGGCCTGCGGGCAGGAAGAACGACCACATGGTCACGTCTATGAAATACAGGAGGCTTACCTGCACCATGATCGTATTGTAGACCGTGACTATCGGGAACGCGAGGGCGTTCGTTATGGATACGAACGTGTCCAGGCCCGGGAACACCTTGTACGTCTGGGTGAGCACGAACTCCCCGATTCTCCTGCTGAATGTGCTGAGGATGGATGCGCAGGCGTTTATCTTGTAGACGTCCATCGCGGCCTTGATGGCGCTGTCCGCCACAGTGTCCTGCATGTACGCTATGGCGGCCTTGGGAGGGCTGTCATAGGACCCGCCGCTCATCTCCAGCGAGATGGCCTTGCTCGCAGCGAACATGCCGAGCACGAACACCACGATGAGGAAGGACGACATTAGGTTCGACATCTCGACATTCAGGTACGCTTCCCATTCCGGCACCTTGAAGAACCTGGAGATGAGGTAGGTTATGAGTATGAATACCGCGACGAGCATCGAGACCGTGAAGATCGCATTGGCCACATCTTCCATGACGGGGCTGCCTCCGAAGAAGGTGGCGGCTTTCAGCTGGTCGATGATATAGAATACCACGACGTAGAGGATGGCTGCCAGGATCGCGCCAGCGAGCATGGTGTTCGCCCAGTCAGAGGCCCTTGCCCTTGTCTCGGAACCGAACATCTGGCCGATGGCATAGGCAGCAGCCGCCAGGACGAGCATCACGATGATGAGGCCGACTAGGAAGTCGCGCCCGATCATGAAGAGCATCGCGATGAGCTGCTCCACGACGTTCGGGCCATGGATCTGTGTCTGGCCGGACAGGATGTTCGAGCCGAAGAGGAAGAGCACGACGATCACCGCCACTGAGACCCCCACTGCGACAAGCATGCCCTGCGCATACACGGACGCCTTTGCCCTGGTCTCGGTGCCGAACATCTGGCCGACGACATAGATGGCAGCGGCCATAACGACCATGGTCATCATCATGAGCACTGCGATGCCGAGGATGGCGACGCTGTAGTCCGTGATGACGCTGAGAGGCGCCTGCGGGGCCTCGTTGAAAACAGGCTGGTCGGCCGCCATGGCCAGGGCTGGCAGCAGAAGGAGCATAATGCATACCAGCAGCATGGCCCATATCCTCAAGCTATATCACCTTCGTGACTCCTATCAGCTCAGCTTCTCCTCCCAGGAGGACGGAAACGTTCCTGTACATCGTTATGGTGAATATTATCTCGACCACCGTGGTTATGGTGGTGAGTATGACGAAGGGGCTGGCGCCCAGCACCTCCTTGATTATGAAATAGAACAGGCCGGACGAGCTGCTTGCCGGGCTGATGGGGTTGTTAATCATCGACATGGCGAAATCGCCGCTCATGCCCATCATGAATGACCAGACCCCCCACATGGTCTTGGCGAACCCGGCTATCGCTTTGCCAGCGCCTTTCAGCACGTTGCCCACACTGCAGAACGATTGGAGGATGGCGTTCCCAAAGCATTCGCTGGACGGATCGGAAAGGCCTGTACTGACAATGTCCTTGGAGTTGAATTGTTTCATTATCTCCTCGCTCTGGCCGCCCTTGCCGCTGATGGCATCGAGCAGCCTTTGCCATGCATCCTGGTCCATGGGCGTCTTGAAGGCGCTGGCGGTCGAGGGCGTGTACGTGAAGTCGGCCGACTTGTACACGTCGAATATCAGGTAGTTCGAGAACAGGACCGCGAGGGGCAGAACGTAGTACATCGTGAACGCAACCGCGATGACGCTGGAGCCGGTCTTCCTGAAGAACGGGATGGCCCGCAGGACAAGGCCGAGAGGGAGTATCAGGAGCGGCACGACATCCCTGGCGAAGAGGAGGATGAACTCCTTGGCCCAGAGCGCGGTGACGAGGTAGCCTATGGCTTCCACCACCGTCGTGTGGGCGTTGCTGAGAAGGACAAGGCCTGTGAAGGGCATGAAAGAGAACGACAGGATGGATACTCCCACGAACGGGGAGGCGATGGGGAAGCTTATCGTCGAGAGGAAACCGATGAGCATCTCGAAAAGGTAGAGATCCTTGTACTGGTCTATCAGTTTCTCCTGGAGTATGCTGAGGGATGCGATGGCGAGCTGGATGTGGTTGGATGACAGGCCCTGCATGGTGCTGCCCTGAGCCATGCCCTGGAGACCGGACGGGAGGACGGATAATGCGAGCCCTATGGTGATGTCATTGAGGACGACGTCGAGGGAAAGCCAGAAGAACAGTATGAAGACCGTGAATATCAGCGCTGCGAGCTCTTCGCGTGCGATTGCGGTGAGCTGGGGGCTCTGGAGGAAATAGGCCACCATGAACATCAGCGAGACGAAGATCACGCCGAAACCCAGCGCGAGGCCGATCATGGCCCCTGCACCTGGAGGTAACGTAAGCAATAGGGGCAGCAGAACCTCCATGATTCCGATTGGCTTGCTCCTTTTTTAATAACTATTGATATAGGGATTTCATAGGAATCGTGCTATTTAGCGCACGTGCTATTTACCGGGGAATCCATATGCACAGGACGCATTACATAAAAGACGCAAAAAAGCTCAGGGGCGGAGCAGGCGGAACCGTACGGATAGCGGGGTGGGTGCATGACTTCCGCGACCTGGGGAAGCTGAAGTTCGTGCTTGTCCGCGACATAACCGGCATCATGCAGGTGATCATGAAGAAGGGGGTCGTGGACGACGCGCTCCTTTCGGCAGTGAAGCTGAACAAGGAGGACGTGGTGTCCTTCGAGGGCGAGCTTAAGGAGAACAAGATGGCCCCGGACGGCGTGGAATTGGTTCCGAAATCGTTCGAGCTGCTGAACTCCGTGGAGCGCAAGCTCCCGGTGGACCCGACCGGCGTGGTCCCTACGGAGATAGACGTCCGGCTCGATAACAGGTATATCGACCTGCGCAGGAAAGAGACCACGCTCATATTCAGGACGAAATCCGCTGCTGTGCGGGCATTCCGGGAGAAACTATCCGATTTGGGATTCCTGGAGATACACCCCTCAGCGATAACAGGGGCTGCCACCGAAGGCGGGGCAGAGGTGTTCGAGCTCCAGTATTTCGAGACCAGGGCATACCTCGTCCAGTCCCCGCAGCTTTACAAGCAGCTCGCGGTGATAGGCGGCTTCGACCGCGTGATGATGACCGTTCCTGTCTTCAGGGCTGAGAAGCACAACACGACGACCCACCTGAACGAGATAACACAGATGGACATCGAGATGGGCTTCGCTGACCACAAGGACGCGATGGACATCCTGGAGAAGACTACGCTGCACATGCTTTCGAGCGTGAAGAAGGAGCTCGGGGAGGAGATAGACAAGACGTTCGGGGAGCTCAAGGTTCCGCTGAAGGTCCCGCGCTACTCGTACAGCGAGCTCGTGGACAGACTGAATGCCAACAACTTCGAGATGAAGCACGGGTGGGATTTCACGAAGGAAGCGGAGAAGAAGCTCCATGAGATCCTCGGGGACGAATTGTATTTCATCTACGACTGGCCGACCTCGGTCAGGGCGTTCTATTCCATGCCGGATGCCAAGAACCCGGAGATATGCCACGCGTTCGACCTCATGTACCGCGGGCTCGAGATATCGAGCGGCGCGAAGCGCATCCACCTGCCGGCTTTGCTCGAGGAGCAGCTCAGGAAGCGCGGGCTCGACCCGCACGGTTTCGAGTTCTACATAAACGCGTTCAGGATGGGCGCTCCGCCGCATGCCGGATGGTCGATCGGGCTCGAGCGGCTCGTGATGAAGATGTGCAACCAGGAGAATATCAGGGAGTGCATGATGTTCCCCAGGGACAGGACCAGGTTGATGCCTTAGTGAGTTCATGATGAAACAACAGGTCGAGATCCCGGAAAGGCTCACGGGCAAGCTCCGCATCAGGAAACCGAACATACTCGTCACCAACGACGACGGGGACTGCGAGGGCCTGCGGATGCTCCTCGAAGTGGCAAAGGGATTCGGGAACGCGCACGCCGTGATACCCAACAAGCAGAGAAGCGCGGTCTCAGGCGCGCTCACGCTCCACAAGCCCATCCGGATGCGCAAGATGAGCGAGGACATGACCGCCATAAACGGCACGCCCTCGGACTGCGTGCTGTTCTACCTGCATTCAGGCCATTACGAGAAGCCCGACCTCGTGCTGTCCGGCATAAACTGGGGCGACAACACCGGCATAGGCTCGATTCTCGGTTCCGGAACGCTCGGCGCATGCTGGCAGGCTGTGCTGGAAGGCGTGCCTGCGATCGCTTTTTCCCTGAGGAAAAAGGGGCATGAGTACCATGACAAGGCCGTGTGGGGCGACAGGGAAGCCATCATGGGAAGGACGACCGAGATAATCCGCGCGCTGCTGCCCAAACTGGACAAGGACAATTTCTTCTCGGTCAACATGCCTGAAGAGCCGAAGAACGCGACGATAGTGAACACCAACAGGCTCCAGCGGGAACGGTTCACCACGCAGGTGACGAAGCGGCTCGACCCGAACGGGGCGCCCTATTACTGGATCAGCGGCCTTGAGAAGGAGATCGAGCCTGGAACGGATGCAGACCACGTCATCAGGAGGAAGGACATCACGGTGACCGAGGTCAGCCTGAAACTGTTTGCGGGGGATTAGTACTCTGTCCGACATCTTGTGATAAGATCGGTAAGGGGCCATCACGGAAAGCTCAGAAACCTTTAGTCCCATGTACGATTTCTTTGATTGCAGACAGGAATTCCTTTGCCCGGGTCCTGGCAAAACTGGCATCGGCAGAGTTTATCTCCCCGATACCATAGGACGCCTGGACCCTCCAGGTCCTCACTTTGTCCAGTGTTTCGGCGTACCTTTCGCTGAGTTCTTTGGCACGCTGGAGATACTCCAGATATTTTCCATCCACCCTCCCTTTCTTCGCATAGAATCTTTCGAATGCAAGCACTGCGCACTCGTGCGATTTCGCTTCAAGGCCTATGAGCCATAATGCAGCCAAAGTGGCGTGATACATCGAATAATACGCCGTAACTATGGTCCAGTCAAAGAACTTGTTGCTGAACATGAGTTCCATTGCCGCTATGTTCGCGTCAGCTTTTGCGATATGCTCCTCAACCGTATCCAAATCAGGCTTTTTCCTGATCAGTCTCGGAGGCGACTCCGGAGTCCCGCTAAAACATCTGTCAAGTCTGTCCATCATGCGGTTCACCCACCTTCAATACAAAATTCCAGAAGTTATCTTCACCAAAGAAAACGACCCTTTCATCCCAGATATTCTTGTAGATGGCTTTTTTCCTCCATTCTTTTTCCAGCTCCTTCAGGGTTATTGGATGGAATGATATTTTCTTTCCAGTAAGCATTTCCTGTTTTTTCACGATTTTTTCTATTTCATCCTTTTTCCCATTATCGGCCAGCACGAAGAGGAGGTCTATGTCGCTGGATTCCTTTTGCTGGTTGCGTGCCACGGAACCAAAAAGCAAAACAAAGCATATGGACGTGCGGAAATCACCAATCACTTCTGAGACCAGGTTGTGGATTATGACCCCGTAGCCGTTCTTTTTGATAAATTCCCTTTTCCTTTCCAATTCTGCAAGCGCCAAGGTTTTCTGAACGAGTTCATTACGTTTGTTTAGACGGTAGAACACCTGGTTGCCTTTCTTCTCCCTCAGCAACATTTTCATATTGACAAGCGCCTTCAGATATACTATTGATCTTTCATGGGTCGCCCCAGCCATTCGCTCGATCTGCCGGCCATACAGTTCCTTTGAAGGGTTCTGCAGGAAAGCAGTCAGAAGATTGAATTCAGGCCCCAGCATGAATTCATTATAAACCAAATTATTTATAATGGTTTGTAAACAAACCACGTGGTTTGAAAACAAACCAATACCTATAATGTTTAAGAGAATAGGGTGCGAGATGCAGAACATGAAAAACGTGACGGGATTTTTGATTTGTATGTTGATGCTCGCTTCAGCGCTTTTCGCCCAGAATTATGGCGCTGCAGACATACGTGGAGAGCTCCAGTACATGGAGGATATGACGAGGACGGTGTTGTTGGTGAGCATAGCCATAGAAGGCGTCATCGGTGTGGTCTTTTTAGGAATCACGGCCTTCATCTACTTCAAGAAGCTCAGGGGGGTTGAGAAAAAGAACACGGCCTGGCTCCTTGCTGCGGTATTACTGGGGCTGGTAGGAGCATTGTTCGCGTTAGGAGCGATGATCGGGATAATCACTTACTTGACGGCACTGGGGAATTGATACCTGCGTGTTCAACCTGTCCGTCATCGCTCAAGGCTCTGGAGGCCATTGCGCAGGTATCAATGATTATTGGGATAGAAAAGAAGATAAAGATAATGCGCCCTGCAAAGCTGACAAAACCTAGAATGCGGTCCTTCTCGTCTTTATCTGCACAGTCGCATTGAATTTCTTCTTCAGGAAGACCTTGGCCGCCTTTATCCTCTCGCCGTCCCGTCCGATGGCGATGCCGCGGTCCTTCTCGTCTATGGTGATCAGGATGTACTTCTCCCCCATGACGTCCCTTATCTCCGTGCCGTATATCTGGATATTGCCGAAGAAATTCCGCAGGAACATCTCCGGATCGTTGCTGTCGGCTATGATTATCACGCGCTTCTTGAACACCTGCCTCAGCCGCTCCATGTTCGCCGCCTTCTTGCCTATGGCCTTGCCCAGCGAATCAGGGGTCACGAGGAAAATGAGCGATGATTCGGTCGCGAGATAGTCGGATGGCATGACGTGGGTTATGCTCTCGAAATTGGAGAACATGCTCAGGTCGTCACCGTTCAATTCAACCATACATCCACTTCCGATAAATATGGAATCAAATGGTAAAAGAAAGTTATTTCTTCTTGGCGAGTTCTAGTATGTTCGAGCTGCCTTCCTCGAAAACCGAGAGCACGGACACGGGGAACGGACGGCCGCATACGGAGCCGAGCTCCATGGAGCTGCCCTCGAACCCGATGACCGGGATGCCGGACGTCTTGCAGCAGGTCTCGACCTTGGCCTTGATGTCTCCGGGCGCATTCGCAGCCACGATGAACAGCTTGGCGCTGCCGCTGAGAGCCGAGCTTATGCCGGCTTTGCCGCCAAATTCGACCTTGCCGCTCTCCACAGCGAGCCTGACTGCCATCGTCAGGGGGTTCTCCCTCTCTTTCTTGGTCTTCCTTCTCCTGACGACCTTCTTCTGCTTCTTCTCCTTGGCTTTCGCAGGGGCGGCTTCTGCTTGCTCTTCTGCTTGCTCTTCCGCTTGTTCGTCAGCCTGCTCTTCAGCCTGCTCCTCTTCGGCCGTCTCCTGTGTCCCTTCTTCCTCCTTCTCATCCTCGACATCTTCATCTACCATGAGCTTCACCGATCATTTCTTTTTCGTCTTCATCACGAGCCTGATCTTTCCGGTCCCCACGGGCACGGTCTGCCCGACTATGATGTTCTCCGTCACTCCGATAAGTTTTTCCTCTTCAGAGAACGCGCTGGCGTTTATGAGGTGCTTTATCGTCTCTTCGAACGCCGCCCTGCCCAGCACGCCGAGCTTCTCGCCCGAAAGCCCGTGCCTGCCGATGGATTTCACCATGCCGCCATAGGTCATGGCGTCCGCGATGAGCATTATGTGCCTGATGTCGACATAAAGCTTTTGCATGTCCATGACGTCCTTCGTCTCCTTCACGATGGCGTTGCGCGCAGCCTCGATGCCATAGACGCGCTCTATCTCCTTTATGTTGTTCGTATAGAGCCTGTCCGGGTCCACCGCGGGGTGCGCGCTCGCACCGATGATGTTGTAGCCGCCGGCCCGGACGAAATACTCGTCCTGCGCCTTTATCACGACCGCCCTCGAGATGCCTTTCACGCCACGCACTATGGCGAGCGATATCTTCTGCGAGAGCTTGCGGACCGCCTTGGCAGTGAGCTTTTTCTTATCCTTCTCCTTCTTGACCCCCGCTGCCTTAGATTCCTTGGACTCCTTGGTCTCCTTCAGTTCTTTGGTCGGCTTGATGATGATGGCGTTATCGTCGGTCTTGATGTCGCCGCTGAACTGCTCGATGGCTTTCCTGAGCATGGCGAACGTGATGCCCTGCGCCTTGCCGTCCTTCTCGTTGAAGGTGATCCTTATGCTGAGCGTCTCCAGGTCGTCCTCCACATCCGCCACATCGGAAACGAAGACGCTCGCGAGCTCGTGCGCGACCTTTTCGGCCTCGCCCCTGCTCCTCCCGTAGGAGGATTTGAGATAGATGTCGATGATCGGCTTCTTGGGCGCTTTCTTGGCATCCACTATCTCGATCAGCCGCGGCAGGCCGGTAGGCACGTGCTCAGCCACACCCGCGTAGTGGAAGGTACGCATCGTCATCTGCGTGCCCGGCTCTCCTATGCTCTGCGCGCATACGACACCGACTGCCTCGTAAGGCGGAATCTTGACGCTCGGACGTTTGTAAGGTTTCATGGGTTCACCATCTATGCTGTATCAACATCATCCTGCTTCGCCTCGTCGGCCAGGTTGGCCGTGGACGAATACATCGGGTCTTTCCCGTCGCCGCCGTAGATGAACTGGATTATGCTCATGTCCGCGTTCCTGACGGTGGTATCATCCATGACGACGAGGTCCTGGAGCGCGTTTATCAGCCTGCGCTGCATGTAACCTGAACGGGCCGTGCGGATAGCCGTGTTGACCAGGGCTTCACGTCCGCCCATCGCGTGGTGAAGGAACTCGTACGGGGTCAGGCCCTTGTGGAACGAGGAGTACACGAACCCCTTCTCAGCGCCGGTTATGGAGCCGGGCTTGAAATACGGGAGTATCCTCCTCCTGAAGCCGCGCGTGATCCTCTTGTTGCGGACCGTCTGCTGCGCGACGAGAGCGGACATCTGGATCGCGTTGAGCATGCTGCCCCTGGCGCCGATCTTGGCCATGATGACCGACGGGTTCGTAATTCCGAGATCGGACTCCACGAGCTTGCCGACATCCTCGCGCGTCCTCGAGGTTATCTCCATGATCATGCCTTCGAGCGTCTCCTTCAGGCTCATGCCCGGAGCGCGCTCGAGCGACCTGTTCCTGAACTGCATGATGAGATTGTCGATCTCGCGGTCCATCTTCCCCGTTATCTCCTTTATCCTCTCGTCGCCTTTGGGAGACACGGTATAATCCTTGAGCGACACGCTCAGGCCGTGCAGCGATATCGCTTCGAGCGCGAGCCGCGTCGCGCGGTTGATGAACTCCTTGGTGTACTGGGGACCGTGGGTCACGAATATCCTCTCGAGCAGCTCGCCTTCCATGGCCTTGCTCTCCACCGATCCTTTCACGAGCTTGCCGTTCCTGACCACGATGTCCTCGCCGAGCTTTGATGTCACCTTGAGGCTCAGGTCATGGGGGAGCAGCTGCGAGAAGAGCAGTTTGCCAGAATAGGTTCCGCCAGGCCCGTCGGGAGCGGGCAGTTCGGTTATGCCAATCAGGTAGCAGAGGTTCGCGGCCTCGGTCTTGGTGAAATGGGTTTCGTCCTTTGTCAGGAAGTACAATCCCGAGACATGGTCCTCCTGGGGTTTTATGAGCGCATGGCCGTGCCTCGGCGAGAGCAGCTGGGCCTCGACCTTCATCAGGTGCCTGGCTTCGGACTGCGCCTCCTCGGTCTGGAGTATGTGCAGGTTCATCTCATCTCCGTCGAAGTCCGCGTTGTAGGGCGCGACGACGACCGGATTTATCCTGAATGTCTTGCCTGGAAGGACCTTGACTATGTGCGCCATCATGGATATGCGGTGCAGCGAGGGCTGCCTGTTGAACAGCGAGATGTCGCCGTCCATGACCTGGCGCTCGATGAGCCACCCCACCTTGAGGTTCTCTGCCTGCTCCTTGGTCATCTCCGGCGTATCGCCGACCTTTATCCTCCTGCCGTCGCTCCTTATGATATAGATGGCGCGCGGATAGGCTGCCGATGATATAAGCTCCTTGCAGTAGTTGATGTTCCATTCGGTTACGTGCATGGGCACGGTGAGCTCTTCAGCCACTGACTGCGGGACGCCGACCTGGTCGAGGTCTATCCTCGGGTCAGGCGATATGACGGTACGTGCCGAGAAATTCACGCGCTTGCCCGACAGGTTGTACCTGAAGCGGCCTTCCTTGCCCTTGAGCCTCTGCGCAAGGGTCTTGAGCGGCCTGCCCGAGCGGTGGCGCGCCGGAGGGATATTCGCGGTCTCGTTGTCGAAATACGTCGTGACATGGTACTGGAGCAGCTCCCAGAGGTCCTCTATGATGAGCTGCGGGGCGCCTGCGTTGATGTTGGCGTCGAGCTTCTGGTTTATCCTGATGACATCCACCAGCTTGTGGGTGAGGTCGTCTTCGCTCCTCTCGCCCGTCTCCAGGGTTATCGAGGGCCTCACGTTCACGGGCGGGACAGGAAGCACCGTGAGTATCATCCATTCCGGCCTGGAATACACGGGATCGAAACCGAGCGAGCGGAGGTCGTTGTCTCCGATCGAGGCTATCCAGTCGCGAATGTCGGTCGGGAGCATCATGTCCTTGTCCTTGAATATGGTGGTCGGCTTCAGGAGCTTGATGTCCGGGAGCTCGACGCCGCAATGCGCGCATCTCTTCACGGCCTTCTCCTTCTTTTTCTTCTTGGCTTCTTCCAGCACGAGGGCGGCCGCCTTCTCCTCCTGCGCTATCTTGAGGAGCGAATCGGTCACGCTTTCAGGCTCGGCTGTTGCCGCCGCTTGCGCTGCCGCGGCGATGAGCACGGGCTTCACCGCGTCCTCCTCCGCAACCTTCTCGACCGCCTTCTCGATCTCCTCGATCTTCACTGCCGGCTTGTCGGCGAGCACCTTGTGGCACGAGGGGCAGGTGGACTTGATGACATAATATAAGTGTTTCGCGAACTCGACATGGATGACCGGGCGGACGAGGTCTATGTGGCCGAAGTGGCCGGGACATTCCTTCACAGTGCCGCCGCAGGTCTTGCAGCGCAGGCCAGGATCCACGACCCCCAGACGCGTATCAACGAGGCCGCCGTCTATCGGGTAGCCGTCGTCGTCATAGGTGTCAGGCACCACGATCTTCGTGGCGGACATCTTCCTGATCATCTCGGGTGAGAAAAGCGAGAACTTCAGCTTGTCCAGGATCTTCTTGACTTCGGTCATAATAGTAACCTCATAACCCCATCGGCTCTTGCTCCATCAACCTTTGTCCTTGAGTATTATCCTCGGGAATATGTTCAGCGATTTTATCTCGTCCAGGAGGAGCTTGAACGCGTAGCTTATCTCCACAGGCTCGACATTCTCGCTCTGGCATATCGGGCACACGTCGCGGTTGCGCGCGTAATCGTGCGTCGCGACCGAGCCGCATTCCGTGCATATCAGCTGCACGGTCTTGTCGCTCTCCTCGAGCAGCCTCTCCTTGATGAGCATGCTCGCGCCGTAGCCTATCAGGCAGTCACGTTCCATCTCTCCGAACCTGAGCCCTCCTTCGCGCGCGCGGCCTTCGGTCGGCTGGTGCGTGAGGAGCTGGACCGGACCTCTCGAACGCACATGCATCTTGTTCGATACGAGGTGATGGAGCCTCTGGTAATAGACGACCCCTATGAATATCTTGGACTTTATCTGCTTCCCGGTCAGGCCGTCGTAGAGGATCTCCTCGCCGTATTCGCTGAAACCGGCTTTCTTGAGTATCGCCTTGAACTCGTCTTCAGTGTTGCCGCCGAACGCGGTCCCGTCCATGAGCAGCCCGCCCAGGGAACCGGCTTTCCCGCCGAGCGTCTCGAGCAGGTGGCCTGCGGTCATACGGGAAGGTATGGCGTGGGGGTTGACGATGAGGTCCGGCACGATGCCTGAAGCCGTGAACGGCATGTCCTCCTGCGGGACGAGCAGGCCGATGACCCCCTTCTGACCGTGGCGCGATGCGATCTTGTCCCCGATCTCGGGCGTCTTGATGGCGCGGATGCGCACCTTCACGAGGCGATTGCCGCTCGGCCCTTCGGTTATGAGCACGGAATCCGCGCGGCCCTTCTCTCCTGACTTGAGCGAAAGCGAGCTCTCGCGTTTCTTCTCCTCGACCGCACCGAAGACGGATATCTCCTCGAGGAATCTCGGCGGCGAGGTCTTGCCCACGAGCACGTCCTTGCTGTCCACATCGCTCTCCGGCATCACGATGCCGTCCTCCGCGAGGTTCTTGTACGCCACCTCGCCCCTGTAGCCGACGACCTCTGGTGTGGGGAGCTCTATCTTGTCCTTCTGGCCGCCTGGATACATCCTCTCCTCTGTCTCGTATGTCTTGAACATCGAGACGCGCTCTAAGCCGCGGTCTATGGACGAGCGGTTCACGACGATCGCGTCCGCCATGTTGTAACCATGATAGCTCATGAGCGCGACCACGCAATTCTGGCCAGCGGCTTTCTCGCGCATGTTGAGCGCCTGGTATATCCTCGTCCGGACAAGGGGCTCTTGCGGATAATACATCACGTACGCCCTCGTATCGTAGCGCTGGCCGAAGTTGGCCGAGTAGATGCCGAGCGACTGCTTGGTCATCGCGCACGCCATGGTGATACGCGGCGAAGAGTTGTGCTGGGCGTAGGGGAGCACGCCTGCGACGACGCCGAACATGTTGGCCGGGTCGACCTCCAGGTGCGTGTGCTCCGGCATGATGTCGGCTTCCTTGATCGCGATGAGCGTGTTCTCCTCTTCCTGGGCATCGAGGAATTCTATTATGCCCATCTTCACGAGGTGGTTCCAGTTGATCTCGTCGTTCCGGATCCTGGCCATGATCTCTCCAGTGAGGCGGGATTTCCCATTCTCGATGACGATGTACGGCCTCCTCACGCGGCCTTTGTCTGTGAGTATGTGGAGCTCGTTGAGCTTGTCATTGTAATATATATTGACCTGGTTGCTCAGCTCGTTCGAGCGCCTCCGCTCGCGTAGCCTGTTCGAGAGGCTCCTGCCGTCAGGGTGCGTCCCCACGGCCCTGCCGTTGAGGAATATGATTGTCCTTTCCGGAACCGCTTTCCGTCTTCTGCGTTTGACGACCATCATGTTCACCATTCATTTCTTGACGTTCATCATTCTTCATCGCTTAGCATTTCACCGCGTGGCATCTCATTGCCTGACATCGTATGCCTTGAGCATGCGCTCGATCTCCTCTTCATCCACGCCTATGGAAACCTCGGCCATGATCGCGAGATTCTTCACGAGCGAGCAGCTCGGGCCTTCGGGCGTCTCGTTCGGGCAGAGCTTCCCCACATGAGTTCCGTGGAGGTCGCGCGCCTTGAAGTGCGGGTGCTTCTTGCTCAGGGGCGATATCACGCGCCTGAGGTGCGAGATTGTCGAGAGGTAGCTCACCCTGTCGAGCAGCTGCGACACGCCGGTCTGGCCAGCTATCCAGTTGCCGGTCGCCATGGCGTATTTTATCCTGTCTCCCATGACGTCCTGCCTGATGAGCGTGTGCACCTGGAGCCTCCTGCCTCTCGCGTCTGCGCGCGATGCCTGGTAGACCAGGTCCTTGATGAGGAACTGGAATGCGTACCTGAATAGCTCTTCCATCATGTCCCCGGCGAGCTTCACGCGCTTGTTGGCATAGTGGTCCTTGTCGTCCGGAGCTATCTCCTTGTACGCGACCCGCGTCGCGCGCTCGGCCATGCGGATGAGGTACTTGGCCTTGTCCTGCCTCGCGGCTTTCGTCACTCCGACGTGCGGCAGCAGATAGTTGTCGAGAAGGTTCTCCATCCTGTTGAGCCTGAACTCAGGCGGCTGACCGGGAGATAACCGCCTGCTGAGCATGTCCACGGCCTCGTCCCGGTTCGCGGACTGCTCTGCCTCGAGATTGAGTATGACGTCGTTGCGTATGTGCTTCTCGTCCGAGAACACGCTGAGGATCTGGTCCGGCGACTCGAGACCCAGGACACGCAAGAGCTGCACGAACGGCACGCCGGAAGGGGTGGAGGGGAACTCGATCATGTAGACGCCGTCCTGGTTGCGCTCCACCACGCAGCGGGCCCTGAAACCGTAGTGCGTGGAGAAGATCTTCGCGACTATCCCGTTGCGCTCCTTGGTGACCATGAGCTTGTTCGGCACGAGATCCTCTATGGATATGAGGACGCGCTCGCTCCCGTTGATTATGAAATAGCCTCCCGGGTCGTCAGGATCCTCGCCGTTGGATACGAGGTCGTCGCGGCGCATGCTGGAGAGATAGCATAGCTTGGATTTCAGCATCACCGGAAGCTCGCCTATGAACACGTCGCTGTAGACCGGCCTCTCCACGCCGTTGAAGACAGGGATTATCTCGAGGAATATGGGCGCCGAGTAGCTGAGGTTGCGCAGGCGCGCCTCATAGGGCAGTATCTGCCTGTACCCGCCCTTCACCTCGTAATAACGTGGCTGCTCGATGCGGACCTTGCCGAGCTTCAGCTCGAAGCCCTCGACATTGGTCGAGATCTTGCCGATCCTGTCCACGACCTGCTGTATCCCGATGTCAACGAATTTGTTGTAAGAAAGAAGCTGCTGGTTGACAAGCGTATTCACCCGGAAATAAGATTCAATCAGACTTTCAGACATTCTTTGAACACCTCAAGAGCCATGGCCAAGGGCCGTCGGCCTGCTGAGCGATAAGGATTATCTCAACCCTCTATCACTATGCGGTAGGAGACGTACTTGCCCGTACCGTCATCCCTTTCAATGCGGATCACGTCGCCGACCGCGGCCTTGAGGGCCACTGCGGACGGATCAGCGACGAGGATCTTGGGGAGCTGCGAGTCGTTTATGCCGTATTTGCTTAGGACCTTGGTTTTCTCGGCTCCTCCCAGAACCTTCATGTCAGGGACAAAATCATGCGACAAAACATCTATAGTAGGAGAATCTTCTTTCTTTTTTTTCTTCAAGCAGGACCACCTGAACGCGCGCTGGAACGCCAGCAATCATGCTGGCTGTCCGATAAGCCGTTTTTTAGCAGAAAGGTTTATAAAATGACATCACCGCAGCCCATATCCGCTTCATGTCCGCCATACACACCAGCCTTACAACTAGCACCACATTTAAAAAATGATTACGACATCGGATAACCGTACATTTTCATTGGCATGGGAGATTAATATGAACAACGTATCTGCCCCAGATCTGAAGAAACCAGCGATGAAGCTTATCAGAAGGGCTGAATTCGCGAGATTCGCTGGCGAGCTTGAGAGGAAGGGATTCGCGCGGGGTGCGACAGCTGACGGCATATACGAAAGAATATTCGGGACGACCCTTGTGAAAACGACGAACGGCGCGATCATCAGCGTCATCGCAGGCCCTGGGAAGTGGAAGGAGATCAGGGTCGGATATGAGAGGAACGCCACGACGGGCACGCAGCTTTTGCCTGATGCCTTCCCCCGAGAAGACCACTCCATAGAGGCAGGGCAGGGCAAAATACCCATAACCGTGCATGGCTCGTGCCTGTACTCGAGGCAGGCAAACTGGCTGAAATGAGCGTGCTGATCAGCAGTGCGCTCCAAGGGCTCGAGGATGACGCTGTCTTGAAAAATGCAGTGCGCGCGAAAGGCAGGCTGGAGATGTCAAGGCGCCTGATCAGTGAGGCGTTGGCCTTGCATGACGGGAAAAAGAAGACAGTCATTATGGAGCAACGCTTGAGAGCGCAGGAGACGACGGCTGCTAAATACGCCGCTGGGATCGGGATGCTACGGCATGATACCGCGATCCTGTCGCTGATGGATCTGATCGCGGACAACGTTAGTTAAATAACCTTAAGCTGGGAAAAAACATCATGATACTCATCATCGACAACGGCTCGCAGTACACGCACCTGATCAAGAGGAACTGCCGCGAGCTCGGCCATGACGCGGAGATAGTCAATGCCAAGGCGGATTACTCGAAACTTCCCAAGGACGGAATCGAGAAGATAATCCTCTCCGGCGGCCCGAGCTCGGTGTACACCGACCCCCCGAACCTCAGCTCAGCGATATGCGAAAAGGCCAGAGACGGGAAACTCGGAACCCCGGACCGCAAACCGATCCCGCTGCTTGGCATCTGCTACGGCCAGCAGATGATCGCGCATGTCTTCGGTGCGCAAGTGGCCAAAGGCGCGAGCGCGGAGTACGGCCTCGGGCAGATAACCATAGACAAGGAGGATATGCTGTTCAAGGGGATACCGAAAACCATACGCGCGTGGGTCTCGCATTTCGACGAGGTTAAGGCGCTTCCGAGAGGATTCGAGAGGCTGGCGCATTCCGGGACGTGCGATATAGAGGCGATGCGGCACACGGCGCTTCCGGTCTTCGGCATCCAGTTCCATCCCGAGGTCTGGCACACGGAGCACGGGGAAGAGATAATCGGGAATTTCCTTTCTTACAAGAAATAAAAAAATCGTCATCCGGCGCTCGGATCAGAGACCCGTCCCATGAACAGGATGCTCCCGCTCGCCTTCTCCTGTATTATGAAGATGAAGGGGTGGTCTGCCCTGAACACCGGGATCGGCGGCGGCTCATGCCCAGGTGCGGCGGCCGTGGGCCCCATGATGACCGCAGTGGCAGCAGCCGCTTCAGTGCCTTTCTCATCCACCTCGACGAACGCCTTGTGCACCACCACGTCAATCTTCAGGTCCTTGGCTCCTGTCATCTTCGAGAAATCCGCGGAATCCTCGAATGCCTGCTTCATGCCCATGGATTGGAGGGTGTCACCGAGCATATAGGATTTCTCGAACTTGAATTTCGGCATGTAGACCTGGACCGACTGTTCTTCCAGGCTCTGCTTCCAGGATTCGAGATTATCCACGCTCAGCGAGCTTTCCAGCGAGCCCATATCGTCGTTCTTTGGCAGAAGCACCAGCATGGATAGGTTGGCGCCGGAATAAGGCATCTCCAGCATCTGGAGCTTGTCATTCTCCATATAGTTGAATACATCGGTGCTGTGCATAAGCCGGACTTTTTTCGATGATAGGATGCCTGTGCGGAAATCACCGTCTTCTGTGTCTGTCTCATTGAACTGCCGCACCCATTCGCCCTTGAAATACACCGCGTTGATGAGCACGAGCTTGGTTGATGGTGTGATGAGCCCTTCGGGTATCAGGTTCCTGATCCTGTCATTGGTCCGGTTCTCCACCCATGAGTTGATGAGGCTGCGGGAGCCTTCCGGGTCGGACCTGAAATCGAGCAGCGAGGTATTGCCGCCGTAGTATTGCATGACGTCCTGCGTATAGCTACCCAGGAGCGGCCGGTCCTTCTGCAGCCAGAGGGCGTTCGCCGTGCTAAGCTCGGACTTGCCTCCCCCGTTGTTTATCTTATAGATGAGCGTTGCGTATCCTTCCCTCCTCTCTGTGTCGTTTTGCGGAAGATGCAGTACTGAGGACATCTCGCTGGCTGTCGAGCCGTTGGCGCCCTCATAGGTCATGGCAAGCGCTGTGGATATGCTGAATGGCGAGAGGAAAACGTTGCCTGATTCGTTCTTGAGTTGGGAATACATATCCATGGCGAAGCGGTTGTTCCCTTCTGCAACGGTGCCAGCCGCTCCGGGCACCGTATTATTCCCTGGATTGAAGGGCGGCGGGGGAGCGAAGCAGCCTGAGATGGATAGTGCCAGCATGGCGAACGCGATGATCCCGAAAACATGATTCCGCAAGGTCATGAAGACGATTCCCCAGGAAAGGATTATACCTTTTCTGTTTGGTGCGGCGCAGGCCTGAGAGAAGGAAACTCACCTATAGCTGGTGCCGGAGTACTGCACGACCTCGCCCACGACGCCTTCCTGGTCCCGGAAATGGTATTCTGATTTCAGGAATTTCTCGAGGAACGATTTCCGCTTGCGGAGCTTGTGCGAGACCTCGAACACGGTCTCGAACCCTGACCACATCAGGTACCAAAGGAGCGGGGATAGGAGCGCAGCCACGAGCACGTGGTCCATTATCGGGACGACGAGGACCAGCAGCGAGAGGGTAAGACCGACCGCCACCCTGGCCCCTCCCCTCCGGAGCCTTTCCTTGACAGTCCGGTCAACCTCCTTGAGCCTGCTCTTGAAATAATCCTTGATCCTTTTCTTGATAAGGACCTCTTTCTTGTCGGAACGGAGCGCGTGCGGGAGCGTGAAGACGATGGAGAACGTCCCTCGCGGGGTCTCGATGTAGTGCTTTTTCAGCTCGTTGAGGAAGTCGTCCGAAAGGATCCTCGTCTCGTACGGGGAGGGATCGAAGTCCGAGAATATGTCATCGTAGCTGTCGAGCGCGATATGGACGGATTGGAGGACGTCGGAGACCTTCTTGGTTCCTTCCAATTCCGCCGGCTGCTTCTCCGATTTCGGGGTCTTGGTCTGCTCTTTCGCAGAAGCCTCCCGGTTCGTAGGCTTCAGATACCAGATGTCTTCCTCTGCCATGCAATCCATCCATTCACGAGATTTATAATATTTGTGACCTGGGGGCTACAATTAATCCATCGTATCCATCGTATCCATCGATCGCATACATCGCGCGGCGATCATCGCGCGACATCTTCATAGCGCTATGCCCTTCATCGGGTTATGTCCTTGACCGCGAGCTGGTCGAGATACTGCTTGTTTTTCTCGAAGAATTCCCTGCTCGGACGCAGGAGATCGCACAGCTCCCGCCCGACCGCGGCCTTGAGATCCATGGGATGGAGCTTGCCTTCGGAATAGACAGACTTGAGCTCTTCCGTGCTAGCGATCTCGATATCGCCGCCGAATTTGGCCGGGCGCTCGATTTTCATCTTCCTGTCGCGCAGGATGAGATATTCCGCGTATTCGATGACCGGGTTGCCCTCTACGGCCTTCTCCGGGCAGTACGCTTTCTTGAGCTTGCTTCTTATCTCGTCCTCGCTGTCGTGGATGAATATGGCGCTGCCAGGTATGGATTTGCTCATCTTCGCCTCGAGAACTTCTTCCTCTTTCGTGAGGGCATGTGATTCATCCGCGCCTTCCTTTGCATCCGATGCCCTCGCGAAACCTTTGCTTATCCCCGGGCCCGTGCGCTGCATACCCTGGAGGCTCGGCAGCAGGTGGTGGTGGATTGCCACGAAATCCTTCTTGTAGGAGTGCGAAAGCTCCCGCGCGAGCATGTGGACCTTCCTCTGGTCCATCCCCGCGTGCGCTATCTGCACGTCCAGCATGAAGATGTCTGCCGCTTGCATAGCTGGATAGAAGATGACTGCCGACGATGTCGCGTCGCTCTCTTTCCTGCCCATGATGGTTATGCAGCGGAGCATGCGGTTCACGGTCGTGTCCTTCGCTATCCTAAGAACCTCTTTCCAGTACTCGCTGTCGTACATCTCGCTCGCGAGCACGTACTGCACCTTGTCCTCGTCAAGGCCGAGCGAGACGAACGCGTGCTTGAAATAGCCTCTGGCGACAGCCTGTATCTTCTCCAGATCGCCCCCCAGCTTGCCATTGATGTATGAATGGTAATCTGCGAGGAATATCGTGGGCTTTATGCCAGCGGCCATGAAATCCCGCAGCTTGAGCATGGTGCAGAGGCCGGTACCGATATGCACCATGCCGGATATCTCGAATCCCATGTAGTGCTTCGGGTGGGAATAGTTCTGGAATATCCTGCGCAGATCCTCTTCCGTGACAAGCTCTTCCGTGGGCTTTCTCCTGACAAGCTCGATCTTGGTCTCGATGTCCATCACTTAAGGTTGCTCGAAGGATTATTTAAAAGTTGGTAACATCTATAATTTCCTACCGCCTCCATAGCTCAGAGCCTTGAACGTGCTCGTTCAAGATTTGCACGCAAGGCGCGCAACGGTAGAGCGACTCTCTTGTAAAAGGAACCTACGGTTCCTTTTGAACCTCCCTTTTTGGGAGGCAGGAAAGGAGTAGGTCGGGGGTTCAATAGGTTTTCGGTCTTGAGTTTCCAGTTTTGAGCGAAACTGGAGACGGGAAACTGGAAACCAGAACTCATCCCTCTGGAGGCTTTTTTTCTTGCATCGCTTTTAGGGTGCGGTTTTTAAAGAAATACGGACAAGAAGGTGAACTGACATTGATATTATTGGTGAAAAAATGAATATCAGCGAACTCAAACCAGGCACAGGCAGCGTGAACATCGAGGCTGAGATCGTCTCGATCGAAACGCCCAGGGAGATAAACAAGATGGGCAGGAAGCTGCGCGTGGCCAATGCCACGATAAAGGACGACAGCGGCACGATAATGCTGGTCCTCTGGAACCAGCAGATAGACACCGTGAAGGAAGGAGACCGGATAAAGATCGAGAACGGCTACGTCAACGAATGGCAGAATGTCCCGCAGCTCACGCTCGGGAAATTCGGCAAGCTCACTGTCCTCTGAATATTATTTCACCTTTCTCGTTTTCCACATAAACAACGCCTGCGGCAAAATCCGTGTCTTGCGCCCTGCACGGGAGGGGGCGGACCATGGATGTCCCCTCGGCAGAGAATCTCGCGAGCCACCCATCCTCAGCCTTACGCATCTCGAGCGAGAGCGGGGTCCTCACTGAAACAGCCCTCCTGTTGCCATCGCCCAGCGCGCATGCCTCGTCCATGGCGTAGGCGAGCGACGTCGCGGATGAACGGAACGCGAGCAGCCGGAGCTCGTCGCCTGATGAATCCTTTATGGAAGCGAGCGCCAGTACGGAGACTGAAAGCAAAGAAAGAGCCACGAGAAAAAGCGCCAAATATTCGAGACTGGCCTGTCCCTTCATACTTTCCGTACTTTCCATACTTTCTATACTTTCTATACTTCCAATACTTCTCATATCATCCCCCGGGCTATACGTACGGGGATGGATAGAAAAAATCATCGGTTTCTCTATCGGATGTAGGAAACCTTGGAAGATGACTCGAACTGCGACTCCATGGATTTCTGGACCTCTTCCTGGACTTTCTTGAGGACCTTCTGGCTCTCCTCGGCCTGCTCGTCCAGGCGCTTCAGGTCTACCTTGAAACCGAGGTACTTGGAGAGGAGCACGACTATCTGCCGCGCTGAAAGCGTGTCGATGTAGCTTCCGTGGGTCTCGCCCATCAGGCAGGAACCGTCGATGCCGCGCAGCTTGGCGAGCGTCGGCAGCAGGCCCGCGGCTCCTACGATGGAACCTTTGGCCTCCCCGAAGATGACGCCGTCCTTCTTGAACGCCTCGCGCAGGGTTTCGGACGTGGAGACGCCGAACACGCGGCGGACTTCGGCTATCTTGCCGGTGCTGTAGCCGCCCACCGTGATTATCTCTTTCACGCCGTATTTCTGGCAATAGTCGAGTATGGTGCCTACGACCTCGTACTGCCCGACCGAGCTCATGGCCTGGACGTCCCCGAGCAGGATCATTATGTCACGGGTTTTGCCCCGGCAGACATAGATCGAGTTCTTTATTATGCGCATCCCGCCCTTCTTGGTCATGAAAACCTGGTGCGGGAAGTGCGGCGAGTAGATATTGGCGACCTTCTCGGCCTTGAGCTCCTGGACCAGATAGCGGCCGACGACCTGGCCGATGAGGCCTATACCAGGCAGGCCGGTCAGCAGAACGCCGTTCTTGAGGGCCTTGAGCTTCCTCTTCTCGACGATAAGCGTCTCCTTCATCATAACACCTCGGGATATCTGGCCAGCCTGCGGTAATGGCCATAGCGATCATCCGGATTGAATCTCGGCGGATGCGCGGAGATGGTCTGCACATCGCAATGTAGCTCCGAAAGCGTATAGCTCCGGCAGACGCTGCACACACGCATCTTTTTCATAAGACCACTGAGACGGATAGCCGAAGACGGCTAGCCTCTAGCCTTCGCGCTCGAACTTGAAATCGCAGTTGTTCTTCTGAGCGTAAGTTTTTATATGTTCCAATACGCCGAGGAGCTTTTTCTCCCCGCTCTTGTAATCAGGGGCCATGAGCGAGAGCTTGTATTTCGGCGCTCCCAGGTAGTGTATCTCGGCATCCTCCTTGATGTCGAGGGCTTCCTTGAGGACTTTCACGCCGTCGGGATTGTAGCATGTGAGCGTGATTATCGCACCGACGGTCACGACCGGTTTCTTGATGTTCTTGGCCGCTATCTCGGCGATCCTCGCCTTCAGCCCTTTGGGGAGGTCGAGCTTCTTGAGCGCATCCTCGCCTTTCAGGCTCGTCTCCTTGAAGCAGGTGTAGACGTCGTCGAAATGCTTCTCGATCTCGAGGCTCGCCTGCGGAAGCGTCACCCCGCACTTGGCGGCTTCGAGCGCTATCTCCAGCAGCTTCGCGCCGCGCTTCTCGTTCTGCAGGAGCTCGAGCTTCCTTTTCTTCTCCTCCTCGCTCACGCGCTTTATGGAGATGTCGACCTGGTTCTTCTCCTTGTCCACATGGTGGACCTTCACGACCACCCGCTGGCCTTCTGATATGAATTCGTGGATGTTCTTTATCCAGCGCGGCGCGACCTCGGATACGTGGAGGAACGCCTCGCGGTCGCCATACTCCGGAAGCGCACAGAACGCGCCATAGGGCATTATCTTCTTTATGATCGCGATGACGAGCTCTGATTCCTCTGGGAGATCGGCTATGTGAATCACCCAAGCTCCGCGACGACCTTACCGTGGATCACCGCCTGGCCGCCCGAAGGATGCGCAATGGGCTCCTTGCAGGAGCTGCACTTGACGACGGACGTGGCCGCGCTGAAAACATTCTGCTCATTGCCGCATTTGCATTGCACTTTGAGATACCTGCCTGTCATTCCCTCACCTCAGGACTTGAACTCGAGCTTCTTGGTCGTCCTGCCCGCGATGACCCGCTCGTGCTTCTTGTTGCATTTGGGGCACTGGAGTACGACCTTCTGCCGCTTCCCCTGCTTCTTCACGGTCTTCTCGCCCTTCCTTTTGCTGCCGTGGCCCTGCAACCTGCGCACGTGGCGCCTGTTACCGGCTGAAAGCGAACTCGCGCGGCCTTTGCTCGCCCCTTTGACTTTATGCACGCTGTGCGCTTTGCAGTAAGGACAATAGGTGTTCAGTTCTTTCGGAAATTTCATGTTTCCACTCTCTATAACCCGTAGTAGATACGGTAATCAGTAGCAAATATTAATCGCAATCGTTTTAAAAAGTCGCCTATGCGCCGACAGGGGTAAGTCCGAACGGCTCCTGGCACGCCACCAGCAGGGTTTCGGGTTGAGGGTTCTGAGTTCTGGGTCCTGAAGTCCGATAGGACTTTGGGAACTTGGGGCAACACCCCCATGGTTTCGCAATTTCAAAACTCGGAACACGCAACCAGCAGAACCAGCAAAACCAGCAAAACCCGGAACACGAAACAGGATAACGCTCACAGCATCTCGGCCATGCCGGATTTGAGCAGCCAATCGGCTTCCGCGTTCGGGACGAGCGCCTCGTCGCCCTGCTTGAACGGGCCGTAGAGCGAGTTGTCCAGGCCGCGGTATTGGGAGACCTCCTTCATGATCTTTATCCGCCTCGAATCCTGCGGCACCGTCGTCTCTGACGACCACACGCCGCCCATCATGTCGCGGAACTTGTGCACCGATGACGTCAGCTCCCTGAGCATGTTCTTCTCTTCGAGCGTGAGGCCGGCGCCCTCGCGTTCCCCGCGCACGGCCAGAAGGACTATCTTCTCCTCGCGCTTGGATTGAATGGCGGACACGATCTTCTTTATGTTCTCGTATTCCTTTATCGCGAGCAGGGACTTGGATGCCATGGCGTCGCTGCCTTTCTTCGAAAGGACGTGCGATATGAGCTGGTAGAAATCATCCGGAAGCGGGACTACCGCAGACGACTCCATCTCCCTTTTTTGTATCTCCCGAAGATCAGAATAACTCAGCATAAGCCCACTCCCGCTCTTAGAATACGCACGTTGGGTTTTTATCTTTTCTTTTTCCCGCGTTTCGCTTCTGTTGCCTTGACCGGAACCAGGTCAGCGGTTTTTTTATCTGCCCGCACCTGTTTGACTGGCGTCGCGACGACTGTTTTCCGCTGCATCAGGCCCTCGACCTCGATCACAGGCGCAGCGCTCTTCCCTTCTTTCTTCCCTGTCAACTCCTTCCCGCCCATCTCGGCCTTCTCTGCCATTGGTTTGGCCGCGCGGATCTCTGATTTCATCGAATTGGGGTATACGATTATCTCCGTGATTTTCCTTTTCTTCAGGCCGAACGCCACGAGTATCTCTGATGTGACAGCTTCGAGCAGGGATTTTTTCCTGGCTTCCTTGGTGACGTCCACGCGTATCCTCTCGGCCGGACCCAGCGGCTTTCCGCTGACAAGCTCCCATGAGTCCTGTTCGTCTCCGAGGCACTTCCTGCACAGGCGCATGCCATTCCAGATATATACCCTTCCCTCGAGGTCGCGGCCGCATCGTTCGCACCGCTCAGGATAGGTCAGCACATCGAGGCTGTGTTTGCCTTCCCCGCTTACAGGCTGCTCCGCGCGCCTGTCCTCGTCGCGCATGTCCTGGATGCAGTACGGGCACGCCCATTGGCCGCGGAACTGCTGGAGTTCCGTCACCGGAAGGTACATCCTGCAGCGATAGCACTGGCGGTTCATGCCGTAGAATATGCATGCCGAGCAGTATTGCTGGCCGTCAGGAGCGTATTCCACAGTCCCCGCGCGGCCGCATCTGGAGCAGGTCCCCTCACTCATACCCTGGAATCGGCGGGATCGTTAAAAAGGTTTCTGTCATCTGTCCAGGTATTCCTTGACATCGACATCAGAACTTTGCGCCTTGATTGCACCTGGCATCTTCACAACCTCGCGTTTCACGTTCGCCACTGTATCGCGCAGATCCGAAGCCGAGACGTTCTTTTGCTTCTCCTTGTAATAGACATACCGCACAATATCCGAGCAAACCCGGTAGTAGGTATCAGCAGTCGCCCCGATTGAAGAGCGTTTCAGCTGGCTAAGCGTCAATGGCAGCATGATCTTGATGTGCTTGACACCCAGACCGAGATTACCGATGTCCAGATCTATGGGTTGTCTAACTGGGGTCGCACCTATGCCGTTAGCCTCCCTTCCCGAATCGATCCAGACCTCGTATGCCTTGGTCGTACCGTCGCCGCTTCGGACCTCCCTTGGCAATTTCGGGATGAATACATGCTCGGGTGCGGGCGCGGATACCGGTCCTGCAACTGCGACCGCTGCTCCTGCGCCGGTTACGGGCGCACTGGGTCCGGACGTGATTTTAGGCTGCTGTTTCGTTGGATAAGGCTCGACTATCTCCGTTGGCTCGACTATTGTCGTCTTAGGCCGCGGTTTCGGCTCATAGGGTTCGACTACCTTTACCTCGCTTATTATCGTCTCGGAGCTGGCCGCCGGGGCTTGCGCGGATTTTTTCTCCTTCTCCGGTACTCTCACAGGGGTTGATGTGACCACCGGTGGTTTCTCAGGCTCTGCCCTTCTTGGCGTGACCTCGGACATCTTCGCGCCGGTCACCGGAACAACGCTGTAATCGAATCTTTTCATCCCGCCAGAGGACGAGTATTGCTCGTAAATCGCCTGCTGGTTGTCCGCCACCCACCTGCGCACGAATGCATCGCGCTGCGATTCAGGCTTGGCTGTGGCTTCACGGATCAGATCCTGCACGACGGATTTCGGCAGATGGACCACCAGGAATGAGTTCCTCTCGCTGAAGATAGGCACCGCTAATGTCATGCCCGTGATCTCGCCCTGCTTGTTTTTCTCGAGGCGATATGAGGGCGTGTTGGTAAGAGTGGCCTTTTCCACTGGAACCTGAACAGATGCTTGCGCCATGATAGGTTTAGGTCGAAGAAGATTTATAAGTTATATGACAGCGCTTCGTTCCTGTTTTGGCAACAGTTCAACTGACGAAAAGACCCCGTAACCAGTAAAATTATCAGATATGGAGAGAGCAACCGCCAGGTCCTTAGACGCGTCCAAAATGAGAGAAAAATAGAAAAATAAAAATAAAAAATAAAGGGGTTAAGACCATCCTCAGTCCAAAGGACTGGGGAGGCTAAACGGCATCAGCCGTTTAGACCCTCTTTACCTGGGCAACGAAGTCCGCGGCCGCCGAGAGTGTGTCTGCTGCGTCTTTACCAGCAACGACAATCTTGGAGCCTTGGGTTACCTCTTTCACGACCTTCGGGGTCGCGGTCCAGTCGACAGATCCCTGGAGGAGATCAGCCGTGACGGTGTTTACCTTGTCACCACCTACGGATACGAGGGTGTTGACACCCACTGCATCCGAGTCGAGGATGACCAGGTTTCCGTAGCTACCGGTGTATGGCACTGCGACAGGCACTGAAGCTGCGTTGTTCGGCATTATGACAGCCGAAACTCCAGCCATGTCTGCCGTGCAGGCTGCCGAAGCACCAGTTGCGGCACATGCACCGACGTCCTCGGTTATTTCAAGGACTTTCACGGTAACGCCGTTGATTGTCTTGGAGTCGCCTTCTGCCATCGTGACTACTGTCTTGTCTGAGCTAGTCACGTTGGTCGAAGCCGGACCAAGGAACCATTGGGCCTTTCCAAGCTTGTTGGCCTCGTCGAAGGTGACCGAGCGGTCATCTATCGACTTGAACTGCGATCCCCTTTCGGAGATGTAGCCCTCTTCAGCCATCTCAGTCTTGGAGTTCACCGGACCGGATATCGGACAGACTATTGGGCCTCCTGACGGGTAGTAATACTCGCAGAACAGACCCTGGCCCTCTGTGGCATGTCCATAGAGGACCTTGTTGTTGTCAGAGGTCACCTGCTTGAGGTCTCCATCCGTCATGTACCTGTTGGCCTGGAAGGTCGCGTCGCTCGCAGTACCACTGCCCGTGTCGAAGATACCGAATGCCCAGTAGTCCACGAAGTCGTTCGAGGTACCGGTTCCGGCCTTCTCAGCGATACCGAACATGAAGTCCGGCGGGACATCATCCCAGGCAATGCCTCCGATTGGAGCACCGTTCGCGCTGTCGATAAGGGAACCTAAGTACCCATCACCGGCCACTACATCAGTTGGGCCATCCTCGATCAGGATCGCACCTCCATCCGGTGGAGCGAACGCCGTGCTGCCATCACCTATCTTGCTGAACCTTACTTCAATGCCACCCGCAACATAGGGCGCAATGTCGTAGTCAGACGAAGACGGAGATACCTTCATAATGACCGCACCAGGCGCGAATCCCACGGTGTATGGAAGACTGCCATTGCTTACGGTACATACAGTGGAGTTTGCGACAGCCGTGTCAGTCGATACGAAGAACTCGTTGTTCGAGAGCGTCGTGGTGCTGAACCCGTTGGCATCCACTTCGAATGTGGATCCGGTTTCACCTGAGGCAACCCTTACGTAAGGAGCTGCTATGACACAGGTCTCCTTCACGCCGTCACCGTCTACGTCCCCGAACTTCTTCGACAGGGTGAGGTCGCTCGTCTTGAGCTCGAACTTCAGGCTCTTCTTGTCAGAAGCCGTGAGGTCGAGGCCCTTGTAGGTGAGCTTCCATGCAACAGGGTCCTGAACAATCTGAACATAGTCATTTTGTTTCAGTTCCTCGTCACCGCTGCTGGAGACGTCGCTGATTGAGTCCGAGTAGACGACGACTGTTCTCAACGCATCCACAAGCCTCGGATCGCCCTGCGCTCCGACTGGAGCCGTCGATTCTGCCTTGAGGTTCTTCCAGCCGAGAGAGACTTGGTAGCCGTTGTTGTTGCCTACGTCCTGGTCAAGCTCCTGGCCATCCGTGAGCTCAAGCTCCTGGGAGTATATGGCCATGTCAGCCCATTTAGCACCGAAGGTATAACCTGGTGCGACCTTGTAGACGTGTACCCTGTACGACTTGCCGCCGACAGAGAACTCCTTGGTCGTGCCCTGGACGATCTTGTCCTTCTTCAGGATGTTGCCGTTGGCATCAAGCACCGAGAGAATGGCTGCGGTTGCTGCGTTGCCGTGGGCTTCAAGGTCATCGAGCTGGAATTTCAGGTTGTCCACCGGGAGCGATTCACCCTGGTTGACGATACCTGCGATCGATTCCTTTGCCAGCTTTATGTGGCCTCCGTTCGTCAGGACATTCTCATTGACTACATTGACTGCCGGTGGCTCCATCTCGCTGATGACCCAGCTCTCACCGAGGAAGTTGACCTTCACCCTGTGGGCTGACGTCTCATCATCGCTTGTGACGCCTCCGATAGTGTCGTCGAGGCATGCCCTGTAGTCAAGGTTGTTCGCCCTTGTACAGACCGGGATGCCGATCTCGTCTCCGCCCGGGCCGTCGAATTTCAAGGTGTATGCCAGGAACGAAACCTTGCCCACATCCTCATCATCCGACGTGGAGTAGTGGTTGTCGCCCTTGATCCACATGTCCTGCTTCTCGACATACGAGTTGCCCGCGTCCGCATCAGTTATCGCTGCGTCAGCGAACGTGGAGAACTGCGTGCCGCTTACCCTGTATAGGTATTCCTCAGCAGGGCCGATGCTGCCGCCGTTCGCGTCAGTGAACGGGTTGGCGTTGTCTGCCGTGTCCGAGCCGCCTACATCGTAAGCAGCCTTGTTGTAGTCAGGGTCGCCCAAGGCCACGTTCGGAATCCTGTCCAGGAGATCCCTGTTCACGAAGTCTCCGATCAGGTTGCCGAACGTATAGGTACCTGCTGCAAGAGAGCCTGGCACGGTTATCTCGAGCCTGACTTTCTCGTTGCTTATCGCGCATGTACCTGTCGCGTTGCCTGCACCAGACGTGCAGCTCGCCGTACCGGCGACCTGTGCCGTCAAGGTCTGCGTCTTGTATGTTTCGCTCGCAATCTTGTTGGCTATCAACGCAGCTGCGACACCGTCGCTCGGGGCTGCCTGGCCACCAACGACAACCTTTGCCACAGGGGCACCGTTGTCATCAACAAGCGTTGTCGAACCGAACATAAGGCCGGCAAACGCTGCTGAGCTCGCGAGTACCGCCGCACCTGCGACGATCGCGCCTAGTTTCTTCAAATTCACTTTCATCCTTTCACCTCTTGTTTTTTTCACCGCTTGCTGCTTAAGGGCCGTTGAAAAATATTATCAGCGGTGATGCATATTCGGCCCTAAAAAACCCGGAAGATAATTTCCTCCGGCTTGAGATAGGGAATCTCCTATCTCGTTCAGAACAACCTCAGACAAAACATTTAAAAAGATTCTGCACTAACCTAAACTCCAATTTATAAATGACAGTTTCAACTTCGACAATAAACGTGTTGTCTATACGCTTATTGTCCCATACGACATCTGTCTAAACTTCGGCAGATGCCGCAGGGGTTGTTTATATAGATACGATTGGATTATTAGAGATATAGATAAGACAGCCTCCTTATATATCTATTGAAAGCCCGTCGCTCGCTATCCTGGTGGCGGGGAATATGGCTTTTGCCTGCTCGAGAAGCGGAGCGACGTCGGAGTATCTCGGGCTGATATGCGTTATGACGAGTTCCTTCACTCCGGCCGCCTTGGCTGTCCGTGCCGCATCCTCCACCGTGCTGTGCAGGCGCTCCTGCGCCTCTTCCCTGAGCGGAACGTCGAACGTACCCTCGTGGATCAGCAGGTCCGCAGCCTTGCCAGCCTCGATAAGGTGCTGGTCAGGGGTGCAATCCCCGCTATATACTATCTTCCGGCCCGCGCGCTTCCAGGATACGTCCTCGAGGCGGACCTCCTTGCCGGCGACCGTGACCTTGCCCTTTTTCTGGATCTCCCTGAAGAGCGTGCCCCGCAGGCCGAGGGAGTGCGCTTTCTCCTCGTGGAATTTCAGCCGCTCATCCTCCTGGAACACGAAACCATAGGCGCCTTTGCAGTGCTTCACCTGGAAAGCGGAGACGCGGAAACCCTTGCCCTGGTAGAGCTCGCCGCTCTTGACATGCTCAGTCGTGACAAACCCGTAATCGTTCGGCTCGCCGACGGCTTTCGGGAGGAAGAGGCTGAGCTTCTTCGGTGACGGGGATGAAAGCTTTAACGTTTCGAGTAATCCGAACAGGCCCAGATAATGGTCGATGTGCGGGTGCGTGATGAAAATAGCGCCGATGCTCCCGTAGCCCACCTTGTACCGCATCATCTGGCGCTGGGTCCCCTCGCCGCAGTCCCAGAGCATGAGCTCGCTCTCGTATTTCAACGCGATGGCAGGCATCCCGCGCTCGACTGTCGGCGTGGAGCCGGATGTACCGAGGAATGTGACGCGTAACATGGCTAGGATAAGGGAGGGAGAGTTTTAACTAATTTGCGGAATGCGCGGAGCGCCATGCTTTTAATATTTAGCTCCGTCGGCTAAGCATGCCGCAGAACTATTTCATAACCGGAGAACCGAAAGCCGGGAAGACGACGCTCATCATGGGGATCATCTCGAGGTTGAAGGCGAACGGGCTGACGGTGTGTGGCTTCATCTCGCCCGAGGAGAGCCACCACGGGAGGAGGATAGCGTTCAAGGTCGTGGACATCGAGACGAGGAGACCGGAGACGCTCGCGAGCGTGGATGGCGATGGCCCGAAGGTCAGCAAATACCACGTGGACATAAGGGCGTTCGAGAGCATAGCGATACCGGCTATGAAAAGCATGGGCAGATGCGACGTGCTGGTCATAGACGAGATAGGCATGATGGAGATGAAAAGCCAGAGATTCGCGAACCTGCTCGACGATGCCCTTGAATCCGACACGCCGCTCATCGCATCGCTGCATGAGGATTACGTCGGGAAATACGGGGCCTATGGCGAGGTTTATGAGCTGACGCACGCCAACCGCGAATCGATAGCGCGGGAGATAATCGAGAAGATAAGCACCATAAGGAAGAAGCCGGCAGTGGCCAGGCAGAAAGAGGAGAGGAACGAGGTCGGGAAGGCGACAAAGGCAGAGATCAAAAAAGCGCCTGCCAGGAAAGCGCAGGCCAAAAAACCGCCGCAGGGCAAGAAAGAAAAGCCTGAGAAATCCCAGAAGAAAAAGGGAAAAGAGGCCAAAGCACCTGCGAAAAAGGAGAGGCATGAGGAACCGGCTCCTGAGGCAGAAGAGAAGCCTGCCAGGAAGGAGGGGAAGAGGGGGATTTTCGGTAAGATACGGGATCTTATCGGGATTTAGGCACGGTTATCGAAGACGGACGTATTGGAACCGCGAAGCGGACGACCCGCCATTTGTCATGAAGTCCGATCCCATTGGAGCACCGTCCAACTCACGAATGCCCGACGGGCATCCGTACTGACAAGTAGCGTGTCATGAAGTCTGATGCCATTAATGCACCGTAAGGCTCAAGAAGGCCCTCGCAGGGCCTTCGTACTGCCAAGTAACGTGTCATCGAATCTGATGTCATTATCTCACCGTGAGGCTCACGAAGGTCCGAAGGGCCTTCGTACTGCCAAGTAGTGTGTCATCGAGTCTGCTGCCATTGGAGTACCGTCCAGCTCACGAAGGCCCGAAGGGCCTTCGTACTGCCACGTCCTTCCCCCATGCGACTATCAGCGCGTGATATTCCTTGTATAGTGCGACGTCTCTGGGCAGGTTCGACTCGAAGAATTCCCGGTATTCGTCGTATTCCTTCCCCCTGAATAGCTTGTGGTGCTCGCAGAAGCGCCGCGTATACGCATCTATGACGAAATACGGGAGATCAAATGCGTAGAGCAGGATCGAATCCGCTGTTTCCTTTCCCACGCCCTTGACGGACAATAGCTCTTCGCGCGTCGGCACACCACCCGATCCGCCCTGTCTCCGGCCCCGCTCCACCATCCGCTCCGTTATCTCGAGGTATTTCGCGCTCAGCAGCTTCAGCCTCTCGGCTTTCTGGCGGTAGAATCCGCTCGGGCGGATGAGGGTTTCGAGTTCCGGGTTTCGGGTTTTGAGGATTTTGCGGGGATCGAGCATGTCTGCTTCTTTCAGGTTGGTTATCGCCTTCTCGACGTTCTTCCAGTTCGTGTTCTGGGTGAGGAGAGCGCCGACGACGACCTCGTATCGCGAATCCGCAGGCCACCAGCTCTGGGGCCCGAATTCAGAGAGGAGTTCCTTGTAAAGCGGAATGAGCCGGGGCATAAATTAGAGATGGATGGAAAAAGACTTATTTGCTATCTGCGATCCTTGTTCCTTCCTCCATGAGGTCCGTGTCGAATACCACGTCCTGATGTATAATATCCACGAGGCTTCCGAGTTGCTTCGCCTTGTCTACCAGGATAGTGCATAGCACCACCGCGGATTTCGGATTGGGCCCCTTGAAAGCCTCAAGGCTTGCCCTCAACCCGCCCGTATCCTCATGCATCGCGGAAAAGCGCAGTATGAGCACATCTGCTGTGATTTCCTTGCCTGCTAAAAAATCTCTATAACCCACCATGCCGCTCTTCTTGTCAGCACCGGCCATCTCGAAGAAAGCGGGCAACAGGACCCCATTGAGATCCGAATCCCTCTCCTCGACTACAAAGACAAAGATCTTCCCGCGGGCGCACTGCCTTTCGCTGGGCATGATATCCCCGAATGGTCCGGCAGGCCGGGGTGGAGACGAGGATCTGGATGAATCTGGTACGCGTAATGTTTGAGCGCTCATAATTATATTGGATGGAAAGGAATGTTTTTAAATCGCTGGAAAAGAGCGGCAGGTCATTCCATGAAGACTTCCACGCCGCTCTTCTTCTCTTTCACATCGAGAGTGAATATCGCGAGGAACGCTCCGAAGCACACTATCGCGGCAGCCACGATGAACACGGTATGGTACGCGAGTATCTGCGCTTTCAGCGTCATCAGCCCTGCGACCTGCGCGCGTATCAGCGGGTTGTCGGAGTGCACGAAGCTGTTCTCCGAGATGGCGAGGATGTTGCTTTTCACAGCCTCGTTCAGCAATGTCGCGAAAAGCGCGATGCCGAAGGCTCCTGAGATGTTGCGGACGAGCGCGAGGACCGAGGACGCGATGCCTATCTCCTCGGTCGGGACCGCCGAGGCGACGATGTTCGTGCGCTGCGCCATGCCGAAACCCATGCCGAACGCCATGATACTCAGGGGGATTATGACATCCAGGTAACCGGAGCGGGGATCGAGCCCGATGAACAGGAATATGCCTACTGCCGCTACAAGCGTGCTCGCGAATATCACGTAGCGCGGCTGCACCTTCCCGATAAGGCTCGAACCGAACGGCGTGGCGATTATCATGCAGAAAGCCATGGGCATGAACATCAGCCCGGTCTGCGTGGCGTCCAGGCCGAGATATGTCTGGACGAACACGGGCAGCAGGAACACCCCGCCCATCATGCCCATGAACACCACGAAGTTGTTGAGGAGCGCTCCCACGAACGCCCTTATCCTGAAGAATTTGAAATCCACTATCGGTTCGGGGTGCTGAGAATCTATACGATAGAATATATAGCCGAACAGGAGCACCGTGGAGTAGCACGCGAGCGCCTCGCCGGACAGCCATCCCCAGTCAAGCCCCTTGTCGAGGACGAGCACGAGCGCCGAGAGGGTGAGGCCCAGGGTTATCGCGCCCCACCAGTCGAAATTCGTGGTCGGCCTCTCGGATGTGGATTCCTTCACGAACACGTACGCCATCACGAGCCCGAGGACGCCTACAGGCAGGTTTATGAGGAACACGGACCGCCACCCGAACGTATCGATGAGCGGACCGCCTATCAGCGGGCCGAAAACCGTCGCTGCAGCGAACGATACGGACCAGATGCCCAAGGCCTCCGCCCGCTCCTTGCTTTCCCGGAACGTCACTGCCAGGATTGCCATGGCGGTAGGATAATCGGCCGAGCCTGCTATCGCCTGTATGACACGGAACACGAGCATGGAATTCAGGTCCCATGCAAGGCCGGCCAGGACGGAACCGAATATGAATATGAGGAATCCCCAGATGTACACCTTCTTCCTTCCTATCGTGTCGCCGAGCTTCCCCCACACAGGGACGAAGACCGCGTTCGCGAGTATGTAGGCTGTCGCGATCCAGCCTGCCTGGGAGACCGTGATGGAGAAATCGTTGATTATCTTCGGAAGGGCCAGGTTGACTATCGTCTGGTCCAGCCTGCCCAGGAACGTGCCGATTATCACTGTGAGCAGTATCATCCAGCGCAGGTCCCTTTGCTTAGGCTCTTTAGGCTCTTCTCCCATCGGCGTCACGTGTTCAGTCGCTTATTCACTCATTCGTCCGCTTGGCTCACTTGTAGACCCACATCTTTGCAGACATGCCGTTCTTGAGCTCAGGATAGGCATGCGTGTCGAACAGGACGCGCACCTCGAATTCCCGCTCCTCGCGCTTGTCCGAGATGCTGAAGACTATGTCGGACTGGCGCGCGGATTCCCCTATGGAATCCACCACGCCCTCGTATTGCTTGGAGCCGAACGCGTCCACGGTGAACATGACCTTCTGGCCGGTCCTGATGTCCTTGAGGCCCTTGTCCTCCTGTATCCTGCCCACCACCCTCATCTCGCGGGGATCGATCATCTTCACGACCGTGTCGCCCGGAGCGGAGAGCTGGCCAGGAGTCCTCTTGAGCCATATGACGGTTCCGCTCGTCTTGGAGGATATGGCTTCATCCCCGATGACCGCGAGGTGCTGGCCCGGGGAGACCATGTCGCCTTCATCCACATAGAATTTGTCTATGATGCCCGGCTGGCTCGGACCCAGCGATATCACAGGAGCGCTTATCTCGGCTTTCTCGATGTAGATCTTGCCCTGCATGTCCTGCCAGATATATATGCCGCCCAGAAGCGCGATGAGCGCGACCACGAAGACAGCATCGAAAAACAGCGGATGCTTCCTTATCTGGAGTATGACGCCTGCCGGCCCGCCGGACCTGTGGGTTTCGTGTTTCGGAGCTACATGTTTCGGAACTTCGTGCGCCTCTTTACCTTCAGTCATGTTTATCCCTGCCTATCCTATATCTTCCCATTCTATCCCTGCTCACCTTGAGCACGATCTCGTTCACCGACTCGAGCGAAGAGCAGAAACGTTCCAGGTCCTGCCTCGGAAGGCCCGAGAGGTTCTTCTTTATGCATTCCTTGACAATCCCTGTGCGTTCTTCCATCGCCAGTTCGCCCTTTCTCGTTATCGCGATGCGCGTTATGCGCCTGTCTTCCCTGTCCGGAACCCTCTTCACCTTGCCCTCGCGCAGCAGCTTCCCGATGAGCGCGGTCATGTTCGGCTTCGAGCGGCAGAGGCGGCTCCCGATCTCGGATATGGGGAGGTCCTCGTGCAGGAGGATGCCCATCACCGTGTACTGCGGGTCCATCGGCTTGATGCCCTCGCTTCCGGCCCTGGTCCTCATGATGCGGAATATCTGTATGAGGTCTACTAGGTTCTTGGCTATGCGTTCTTCTAACCGGCCCATGGTGTTCGTTATGATATATGAACGAAATGGTTAAAAATATGAACCATTCGGCCAAAGCGCCGCGCATGCGCCCAATGGAGCCACGGGAGCCTTTGGGATCAGGCTGGCACAGGCGTAAGCTGCCACGGGAAGTATTATATGGCTGCTGTGAAGAGGTAAATTGCAAAGAGGGAGAATTTGGCGAAGAAACCACAAGAGAACGATCTGGTCAAGACTGTAGTGGCGAACGCCTCGAAATTCGTTTTCGAGAACGTCATCGGCAAGATCAACGAGGAGCTCAGGCTGATCCTGGGTACAATAGAGCAGAAGGGGTATGAGATGCAGGAGCGCATGCTCGAGCGGCTCTTCTCTTTCATCACCTTGGTCCTGGCCGGCATCTTCATCGTCCTTGGCATCCAGTCGTTCCTGCTGGAATACCTGAAGCTCACCAATTCCGCGGCCAATCTGCTCGTAGGCGCCGCACTATTGGTGGCGTATTACCTCATGAGCATTAGGCAGAAATCAAGAAACGATAACTAGGAGGTTGAAACCAATGAGTGCGAACAAGAATTTGGTAAAGAAAGCGCAGGCAGAGATCAAGAAGATGAAGACCAAGTATGTTGCTGCGGAAAAGAAGGTCATGGAAGGCGTGAAGAAGAATCCGGAGAAGGCGCTCCTAGTCGCGGCCGGTATCGGAGCGGCGATAGGCGCCATCACGATCGCCATCCTCAATAGGAGGAAGAAGGAGTGACATTTTTTCCCATGGCGGTGCGTGCACCGTCATACAAATTTTTTCAAATGCATAGTATTATTAAGGGTGGGCGGCATAATTATGTTGTAATGCACGAATTTTTGCGAAAATTTGTGCGCCTCAATCGAAATTGCAATGCAATTTCGGTGCACAGGATTGCTTTGCAATCCTGTTGTTGTAAATTATCAAATTTACAAAGCAATAACAAAAAATTCTGATTTTTGTTATCCTACCCTCACAGAGAATAAGATAATCGAAAATCGAATTTTAGGAAAGGTGAAAATTGCATGAGATTCAGTGATATGAAGATAGACAGGAGAACAGCGACGGCCTTGGCCGAGATGAATTACATCGACGCCACGGAAGTGCAGGAGAAAGCGATACCGCCCATCCTCGAAGGAAAGGAAGTCGCGGTCAGGAGCCAGACCGGGACCGGCAAGACCGCCGCGTTCGGCGTCGGGCTGATAGAGATGATAGCCAAGGACAGGACCAAGAAAGGGCTTGTCCTGGCGCCCACGCGCGAGCTCGCTACGCAGATAGCGAACGAGATACGCTCCATAGCGAAAAACCACCGCATGAACATCTATGCGATCTACGGTGGAGCGGGCATGGGCCCGCAGATAGCGAACCTCAGGCGCGGATTCGACATAGTGGTCGCCACGCCCGGAAGGCTTCTCGACCACGTCCAGCGGGGAACGATACGATTATCCTCAGTGAACTGCGTGGTGCTCGACGAGGCGGACCGCATGCTCGACATGGGGTTCAAACCCGACATAGACAGGATACTGCAACAGGTGAACCCGCAGCGACAGATGATGCTGTTCTCCGCGACCCTCGACCACGAGATACACAGGATAATGGGCGATTACATGAGAGCCCCGGAAATCATCGAGATAGGACCCGTGGGCAAGGTCGCGAAGATAGACGAGGAGTTCATCAGGCTCAGCAGGAGCGAGAAACTCGATAGGCTGAAGCAGATACTTTCCAGCGAACCGATATCTAGGACGATAGTGTTCGTGGCCTCCAAGCACAGGGTAGAGGAGATTTGCCGCAAGCTGAACATGCACGGGCTGGAAGCGAAATACCTGCATGGCGGAAAAAGCCAGACGCAGCGCGAGAGGACGGTCAGGGAATTCCAGGAAGGCAGGTTCAGGATCCTGATAGCGACGGATGTCGCGGCGAGAGGGCTGCACGTGGAGGACATCTCGCACATAATAAACTACGACCAGGCCGACAGCGCGGACATGCACACCCACCGCATCGGAAGGACAGCGAGGATGGGCAAGTCCGGCAGGGCGATAACGTTCGTCGAGACCGACCCGCTCCCGAAAGTACAGTACGGAAGAAGACAGCCCAATCAGTACGGCCATTACAGCCATGGCGGCCACAGTAATAGCGGTAACAGAGATCAGCGGCCGCAGCAGACCTCCCGGCCGTGGCACAGCAACGGCTCGAGACCGCCCTCAAGATCCAGGAATCGGCAGAGACGATGGTAAAGTAGGAAAAAATAATAGCGCAGGCTCAGGCTTTCGGCCTGGACCCTTTCCCTTTCTTTTGCATGAGATAGGCAGCCACAGCGATACCTGCCAAAACCAGGATGATAATGGCCGGGATGATAAAGGCGGATAGCGATCCACCCACATTCGGCTGGGCACCCGGCAGGGTCGCGTTTGACTGCGGGGCGGTTGACGGTGTTGACGGCTTAGGCTGTGCAGGCTGAGGCTGAACTGGCGGAAGCGGCTTGGTCTCATTCTTGGAAATATTTTCAGGCGGCTTGACAGTTTCGTTCTTGGTTTCCTGGGTGTTGTTCGTCACGTTCACTCCTACCGGAAGAGGTGGCAGGACAGGCGGCTTGGTTTCTGATGCCGGAGCGCATGACGCAAGCACACCCAGATCAAGCGTCTCGGGCATATAGCCTGACAGGCGCGACTGGACCTCGTATCTCCCATCTGTGTTTATCGTGAACGCAGCCACACCATTCTCATCGGTCATCTGGCCTGAGGCGAAATCCCTGACCGTATCAGAGTGGAAGAGCGAGATGAGCATCCCGGGGATTGGCGCCCCTGAGCGGGTGGCGCTTATCTCCAGCGAGCCGTCGCTGCAATTGAACGCAGCCTCCAGCCTAGGCGTTTTCCGGGCCGTTCCATGCCCGGACGATGGGAAGTGGACTATCGAGTATATGAGCGGCGCGAAAAAGCCCCCGGACAAGAACGAGGTGTGGGGAATGATCGAGAACAGGTCTTGATCAACCGAAGAGCTGGCATAGGACCAGTTGGAATCATAGCGGCCGATCCCTAGGTCGACTATGGAATACCCTATGATGTCCGAGGAATTGTAATATAAGCGCGGGGTGAACGAGATCGAAGGCGACTCGTTGAATACCAGAAGCCCATAGTAATTACCTTGGGCCGACTGGACCACTTTCGAGGAATTCAGACCATAGACCCCTGAGATCGATGATATAGACGTGTTGGATATGCCCATATCAGAGAGATTAAGCACCAGGATCGAGACATTGGAGGCGCTGACCCCGAAGGTGAGGTTATCCGTGATAGCATCATAATCCCCAGTAGATAGTGCGCCGCCATCAGTAAGGTACATGACCGGGGTTCCGAGCGGCACCGAAATGCTGTTGTTGCCGCTGAAATCCAGGTGCCCGGTTTCAACTCCGATACCCATTATGTCGCTCCGGATGGTGTTGTTCGCGAATGAGGAACCTCCGGACTCCAGGGACGCGAATCCGTAATAGGAACCGCTGACATCGTTTCTGATGAAACCGCAATCCGCAGATGAGAGCTCCCCGACGCCTGCGAAGGTCAATGATACGTTCGAATCAGTCACCAGATTGTCATCAGAGGATTCCACGAGGTATCCCACCAGGGCATCACTGACATTATTGAACGATAGGTTGTTGTGATTGGACGCACCGGAAAGCACCATGCCCGCGCTGTTATTGTAGGCAGTGGAATGCGTGATGAGGTTGTTTTCTGAGACAAAAGAGATGAACCCGAAGTCCGAATCACCGGCAGTATCATTCGTGAACCGATTGCCATGGGATGATGTCATGAAGAAACCGTAATAGTTCCCCATCGAAGAGGAATTGGAGACGTTGGTGTCATTCGTGTCGATCATGATGAATCCGTTGTTCTGCAGCGTGTCAGAGCCCATCATGGTCGTGTTCGTGACCGATGAGCCGCCTGCTCCGCAGAGGATGAGCTCTGAGAGCACCAGGCCGCTCACTGAGACAGGCACGTCTGAGTAGAACACAGGCCTTCCGCCCGAACCTGTTAGGTTCGAGACGATATTGTTGCAGAAGGAAGCAGAGGTGCCGGTCATCAGGTTGTTGTAGAGATCAAACTCCGCGTTCTCCTGCGCGAAGCTGTCTGTTATATTGTTGTCTCTGCTGCGGTCGAGCCAGAATCCATCGGTGTTGTTGGAGGCGTTGGTACCAGCCCCGAAGACATTGTAGTAGCTGTCAGTCAGGAGGAAACCGTCGTATGCGTTGTGGGTGGCGTTGGTCGCTGAAACGATGCTCCAGTTGGACGAGTTGAAGTAGAACCCGTAGGCAGCGTTATCGTGCGCCCGGCAATACGTATAATTAT